>BFBZ01000027.1_pt3 | contig 91292 bp, 82 predicted proteins | sample 1888401 | NCBI WGS metagenome assembly BFBZ01 (sample SAMD00112614, study PRJDB3348) | symbiont metagenome | host: Chara braunii
CCCATCGAGGTCGCCGATCGCAAGACCCCGGGCCATTGGGAGGCCGACCTCATGATGTTCTCCAAATACGGTCAGCAGATCTTGGCCGTGCATGAGCGCMCCTCCCGCCTGTTGCTCGGCGTCCCCCTCGCAAGCAAGCTCGCCTCCGGCGTCGCCCACCATCTCGTGCGCCTGTTCGAGGTCCTGCCACAACCGATCCGCCGGACCGTCACCTTCGACAACGGCACCGAGTTCGCAGCTCACCTTTCCTTGCAAAGCCTCTTGATCAAGACGTTCTTCTGCGATCCCCACGCCCCCTGGCAGAAAGGTGGCATCGAGAACGCCATCGGCCGCATGCGCCGCTTCATCCCRCGCAACACCGACCTTGAGAAGCTGCCGACCCGCCGCCTTCGCAAGTCCATCGCCGCCTACAACAACACCCCGCGCAAATGCCTTGACTTCAAGACCCCGACAGAGGTCTTTGCTGCTCAAGTGTTGCACTTCGAGTGTGAATCCACCTTCCGGCCTTCGCCGGGACGACGGGTGGAGAAGCTTGGCGCCCTACTTCGCCTTCTCCTTGAGGAAGGCGATGATGTCGGCGCGGTCCTTCGGATCCTGAACCTCGTAGAACATCTTGGTGCCCGGCACCATCGCGTCCGGACCGGAGAGCCATTTGTCGAGATTGGCCTCGGTCCACACGATCTTCGAGTTCTTCAGCGCCGGCGAGTAATTGTAGCCCGCGACGGTCCCGGCAACGCGGCCCACGACGCCCTTGTGCATCGGGCCGACATCGTTCTTCTCGATCGAATGGCAATCGCCGCAGCCCTGGTACAGCGTGGCGCCGCGCACCGGATCGCCCGCCGCGCGGGCGCCGTTCAACGAAAGCAGGATCGCGATGGCCGCCATCGCGGCGATTTTGGCGTGCCGCAGCGCCGGCACGCCCGCGATCGAACGAATGGTCATTGCAGTGGTCTCCTGTTTGCCACGACGACAGGAGCAGCCACACCACCATTCTATTCCTCGACATGCCGCACACCCTCGCTTGAGGGAGATTTTTGAAGCCGCCAGGAATATCCGCGCGCCACCGGCAATCTCACTCGGAAGCTGCCACCTCCGCAGCGGCGCCGCGCTATGGGAGCATCCCCAGTGTTTCGCAATCGGTTCGGCGCCGTCGCTCGACTTGCCGGATGCGCGTGCATGCTTGCTGCGTTCACCGCCGCAGCAGCCACCGCCGCGCGCGCGGACGGCTGTCCAAAGCCGGGCGACGACATTGCGACCGACCGGCCCGACGTCACCAATTCGAGCATCGTCGTGCCGGTCGGGAGCTTGCAGAACGAGAACGGCAGCAACCTGACCGGACGCGACGGCGGCCGCAGCATCGACGGCAGCAACAGCCGCTGGCGGCTCGGCATCGCGCCCTGCCTCGAGGTGCTGGTCGACTTGCCGAGCTATCTCGGAACAATGAGATCGCCCGGTCCATCCGGCTTTTCCGACGTCGCGCCCGGCATCAAATGGCAGATCAGCCCAGTGCCGGGGAAGATCGACCTCTCGCTCGCGGCCGGCGTCGCACTGCCGACCGGCGCGGTCGACGTCGCCGGGCGCGGCACGCAGCCCTATATCCAACTGCCATGGTCATGGGAGCTGCATGACGGCTGGGGCGTCAGCGGCATGTTCACGGAATTCTTTCGCCCCTCCGAGCTGACCGGCCGGCAGATGTCGGAAGCGACCTTCGTGATCGAGAAGAAACTGACCGCGCGGATCAGCGTCTTCACCGAATATGTCGGCGACTATCCCGACGGCGCGCGGCCGACCCAGCTGATCAATTCCGGCGGCATGGTTCAGATCACGCCGACCCAGCAGGTCGACCTCCATGTCGCCTTCGGGCTCAACCGCAACTCGCCGAACACCATCGTCGGCCTGGGCTATTCGTTCCGCGTCGACGGACTGTTCCGCTAGCTCAACCCTCGGCTTCGCGCAGGCCGCTCAGCCAAAGCGCCAGCAGCGTCCACACCGCGCCCGACAACAGATACGCGCCGGCCGAGATCAGGCCGAAATGCGTGGCCAGCAGCAGCGCGGCCAGCGGCGCGAAGCCGGCGCCGAACAGCCAGGCGAAATCCGAGGTCAGCGCCGAGGCCGTGTAGCGATAGGTCGATGCGAAGCTGGAGGCGATCGCGCCCGACGACTGGCCGAACGACAGGCCGAGCAGCACGAAGCCGAGCACCATGTACACGGTTTCGCCGAACGCGCCGGCATCGAGCAACTGCGGGGCAAAGCCGCTATAGACCGCGATCGCGACCGCCGAGCCCAGCAGCAGCGGCTTGCGCCCGACGCGGTCGGCGATCATGCCGGAGGCGATGATCGCGACGACGCCGACCATGGCGCCGATCATCTCGATGATCAGGAAGCGTACCGGGCTTTCCCTGGTGAACAGGAACACCCAGGACAGCGGAAACACCGTGACCATGTGGAACAGGGCGAAGCTCGCCAGCGGCGCGAAGGCGCCGAGCAGGATGTGGCGGCCTTCCTGCGCGACGGTCTCGCCGACCGGCGCCGGCTCCAGGTCGCGGCTCTCGAACAGCTCGGAATATTCGTCGGTCGCCACCATGCGCAGCCGCGCGAACAGCGCCACCACGTTGATGGCGAAGGCGACGAAGAACGGATAGCGCCAGCCCCAGTCGAAGAAATCATCGGCCGAGAGATTGCCGGCGAAGAAGGCGAACAGCGCGCTCGCCACGATCAGCCCGAGCGGCGCGCCGAGCTGCGGCACCATCGCATACCAGCCACGGCGATTTGCCGGCGCGTTCATCGCAAGCAGCGAGGCGAGCCCGTCCCATGCGCCGCCCCAGGCGATGCCTTGCAGGACGCGCGCGGCGGCCAAAAGCCAGATCGCGGCGACACCGATCGTGTCGTAGCCGGGCAGGAAGGCGATCGCCACCGTCGAGGTGCCGAGCAGGAACAGCGCGATGACGAGCTTGGCGCCCTTGCCGTGGCGGCGGTCGACCGCCATGAAGATCACGGTGCCGAGCGGCCGCGCGGCGAACGCCAGTGCGAAGATGCCGAACGAATAGAGCGTGCCGGTCAGCTCGTTGACGAACGGGAACACCAGCTTCGGGAACACGATCACCGAGGCGATGGCATAGACGAAGAAGTCGAAGAATTCCGAGGTCCGTCCGATGATGACGCCGATGGCGATCTCGCCGGGTTTCGCCTGCCCGTGACCTGATGCCGTCGGGGTGCCGTGAGCCATTGCTGGGGCCTGTGCCATCGCCGGAGAACCGTCCTTTGGAGCATAATCCGGGAACATGGAAACTGGTTTTCCGGCCGGATGTTGCTCAAGCAAGAGATGCGTCCACGGGCGCTTTGCCACGCGGTCCACCTCACTTTCTGAGCTTCTATCCCGCAGTGCAACATTGGACAAATTGTCCAATGTCAACTTTGCTGCATCGCAGCTACCCGTTGGCCGAAATCATAAAATTCCAGTGGGGTGAGCCGTGCGCGCCTTGAAATTATTGGCCTTATTGCCCTTCGCGGCGCTCCTTGGCGGGTGCGATTTCGTCGTCCTGGCGCCCGCCGGCGACGTCGCCGTCCAGCAGCGCGACCTCGTCGTGATCTCCACCGTCCTGATGCTGATCATCGTGCTCCCGGTGATGGCGCTGACCGTGTTCTTTGCCTGGCGCTACCGCCAGTCCAACACCGCGGCACCTTACGAGCCGGAGTGGGATCACTCCACCCAGCTCGAGCTGGTGATCTGGTCGGCGCCGCTGCTGATCATCATCTGCCTCGGCGCGTTGACCTGGATGGGCACGCATCTGCTCGATCCCTACCGCTCGCTCGGCCGCATCGCCGCGAACAAGCCGATCGAGAGCAAGGACGCCCCGCTCAATGTCGAGGTGGTCGCGCTCGACTGGAAGTGGCTGTTCATCTACCCGGATTACGGCGTTGCCGCCGTCAACGAGCTCGCCGCTCCCGTCGATCGCCCGATCCGCTTCCGCATCACGGCCTCGTCCGTGATGAACTCGTTCTACATCCCCGCCCTTGCCGGCCAGATCTACGCCATGCCCGGCATGGAGACCAAGCTGCACGCGGTCGCCAACAAGGAAGGCACCTTCCGCGGCTTCTCCGCCAATTACAGCGGCGCCGGCTTCTCCGGCATGCACTTCGAGTTCAAGAGCCTGTCGGCCACAGGCTTCGACAAATGGATCGCCAACACCAAGGCCAGTTCCAACATGCTCGGCCGCAGCGACTATCTCCAGCTCGAGCGCCCGAGCCAGGACGATCCGGTGCGGCTCTACGGCACCGTGGATCGCGATCTCTACAAGGCGATCCTCAACATGTGCGTCGAGCCCGGCAAGATGTGCATGAGCGAGATGATGGCGATCGACGCCAAGGGCGGCCTGGGGCGCGAGGGCCTCAACAACACGCTGCCGCTCACCTACGACAAATACGCCCGCCGCGGCGCACCGCTCGGCACCGGACCGACTTTCGTCGCCGGCATCTGCTCGATGGACGAGATCAAGGACGCGCCGTCGCGCGAGGTCACCGCGCCGCTCGACCTGACGCCGCTGCGCGGCTTCGGGCTGAAGCGCCCGCCGTTCTCGCCGGCGCATCCGTCATCGACCTCTTTGCTGCTCGGCCAGCGTCCGAAATCAGAGTCCTGAGGAGGACCGCATGAATCCCGATCTCGTCAAGATGATCTTCGGCCGCCTCAATCTGGAAGCGCTGCCGATCCACGAGCCGATCCTGGTCGGCACCTTCGCGGTGGTCGCGACCGGCGGCCTCGCGCTGTTCGCGCTCGTCACCTACTTCCGGCTCTGGGGCTATCTGTGGCGCGAGTGGTTCACCACCGTCGACCACAAGCGCATCGGCATCATGTACATGATCCTCGGCATCGTGATGCTGCTGCGCGGCTTCGCGGACGCGCTGATGATGCGCCTGCAGCAGGCGATCGCCTTCAACGGCTCCGACGGCTACCTGCCGGCCCATCACTACGACCAGGTCTTCACCGCCCACGGCGTGATCATGATCTTCTTCGTGGCGATGCCGCTGGTCACCGGCCTGATGAACTACGTGGTGCCGCTGCAAATCGGCGCCCGCGACGTCTCTTTCCCGTTCCTCAACAATTTCAGCTTCTGGATGACGGTCGGCGGCGCCGTGCTGGTGATGATGTCGCTGTTCGTCGGCGAGTTCGCCCGCACCGGCTGGCTCGCCTACCCGCCACTGTCGAACATCGGCTACAGTCCTGACGTCGGTGTCGACTATTACATATGGGGACTACAGGTCGCCGGCGTCGGCACGACGCTATCGGGCATCAACCTGGTCTGCACCATCGTCAAGCTGCGCGCGCCGGGCATGACGATGATGAAGATGCCGGTGTTCACCTGGACCTCGCTCTGCACCAACGTCCTGATCGTCGCYTCCTTCCCGGTMCTGACCGCGGTGCTGGCGCTGCTSTCGCTCGACCGTTACGTCGGCACCAAYTTCTTCACGAACGACTTCGGCGGCAACCCGATGATGTACGTGAACCTGATCTGGATCTGGGGCCATCCCGAGGTCTACATCCTGGTGCTGCCGGCGTTCGGCATCTTCTCCGARGTGACCGCGACGTTCTCCGGCAAGCGGCTGTTCGGCTACACCTCGATGGTCTACGCCACSGTCGTCATCACSATCCTSTCCTAYYTGGTCTGGCTGCACCACTTCTTCACGATGGGCTCCGGCGCCAGCGTRAACTCGTTCTTCGGCATCACCACCATGATCATCTCGATCCCGACGGGCGCGAAGATGTTCAACTGGCTGTTCACGATGTATCGCGGCCGCATCCGCTTCGAGCTGCCGATGATGTGGACGATCGCGTTCATGCTGACCTTCGTGATCGGCGGCATGACCGGCGTGCTGCTCGCGGTGCCGCCRGCCGATTTCGTGCTGCATAACAGCCTGTTCCTGATCGCGCATTTCCACAACGTGATCATCGGCGGCGTGCTGTTCGGCCTGTTCGCCGGCATCAACTACTGGTTCCCGAAGGCGTTCGGCTTCCGGCTCGATCCGTTCTGGGGCAAGCTGTCGTTCTGGTTCTGGGTCTCGGGCTTCTACTTCGCCTTCATGCCGCTCTACATCCTCGGCCTGATGGGCGTGACGAGACGGCTCCGCGTGTTCGACGACCCCTCCTTGCAGATCTGGTTCGTGATCGCGGCCTTCGGCGCCTTCCTGATCCTGCTCGGCATCGGCGCGATGCTGGTGCAGTTCGCGGTCAGCATCCTCCGGCGCGAGCAGCTCAAGGACACCACCGGCGATCCCTGGAACGCACGGACGCTGGAATGGGCGACCTCCTCGCCGCCACCGGACTACAACTTCGCCTTCACGCCCGTGGTCTATGACAACGACGCCTGGTGGGACATGAAGCGCCGCGGCTACAAGCGCCCGCTGACCGGCTTCAAGCCGATCCACATGCCCTCCAACACCGGCACCGGCATCATCCTCGCCGGCTTCGCGACGGTGATGGGATTTGCGCTGATCTGGTACATCTGGTGGCTCGCCGCCGTCAGCTTCGTTGCGCTGCTCGCGGTCGCGATCGGCCATACCTTCAACTATCACCGCGACTTCCACATCCCTGCGGATGAGGTGGTGCGGACCGAAGACGCGCGGACGCGTGTTCTCGCCGCGGGAGCCCAGACATGAGCGTAGCAACGATAACCACTCAGGATTCCGAGCCGGTCTTCCACGTCGTCGACGAGCACGATCATCCGGAAGGCGCCAGCACCATGCTGGGCTTCTGGATCTACCTGATGAGCGACTGCCTCATCTTCGCGATGCTGTTTGCGACCTATGGCGTGCTCGGCGGCAACTATGCCGCCGGYCCSGCGCCGAAGGACCTGTTCGACCTCAAGCTGGTCGCGCTCAACACCACGATGCTGCTGCTCTCCTCGATCACCTATGGCTTCGCCATGCTGACGATGGAGAARTCGAAGATCGGYCAGACCCARCTCTGGCTCGCGATCACCGGGCTGTTCGGCCTCGCCTTCCTCGGCATCGAGCTCACCGAGTTCGCCCACATGATCCATGAGGGCGCGACGCCGCAGCGCAGCGCCTTCCTGTCGTCGTTCTTCACGCTGGTCGGCACCCACGGCCTGCACGTCACCTTCGGCCTGGTCTGGCTGGTGACGCTGATGGTGCAGACTGCGCGTTTCGGCCTGACCGAAGCCAACCGGCGCCGGCTGATGTGCCTGTCGATGTTCTGGCACTTCCTGGACGTGGTCTGGATCGGCGTCTTCACCTTCGTCTACCTGCTGGGAATGCTGCGATGACAACAGAAGCCCGTACCCTCGAAGGCCATGGTGGCGGCCACGGCCATGACGACCACGGCGGCGCCGCGCACGGCTCGCTGAAGAGCTATCTGATCGGCTTCGGTCTCTCGGTCGTCCTCACCGCTATCCCGTTCTGGCTGGTGATGACCGGCGCGATCGCCGACAAGCAGGTCACCGCGCTGATCGTGCTGGTGCTCGCCGCGGTGCAGATCGTCGTGCACATGGTGTACTTCCTGCACATGAACACGCGGTCCGAGAACGGCTGGACCATGCTGGCGCTGATCTTCACCGTGATCATGGTGGTGATCGCGCTGACCGGCTCGCTGTGGGTCATGCATCACCTCAACGTCAACATGATGCCGATGCACGACATGAGCCAGATGCCGTGATGATGCGATCCGCCAGACCCTCGCTTGTGCTGCTCACGCTCGGCATGCTGGGCGTGGTACTGCTGAGCGCGCTCGGCGTCTGGCAGATCGAACGCAGGACCTGGAAGCTGGCGCTGATCGAGCGGGTCGAGCAGCGCATGCATGCCGTGCCGGTCGCGCCGCCGCCGCCATCGGCATGGCCGGCGGTCACCGCCGCGAGCGACGAGTACCGCCGCGTCACCCTGCGCGGCAGCTTCCTCGATGCCGACGAAACGCTGGTGCAAGCCGTCACGGCGGATGGTCCCGGCTTCTGGGTGCTGACCCCGCTGCAAGTCGCTGACGGAACCACGGTGCTGGTCAATCGCGGCTTTGTTCCGCCAGACAGGCGCGATCCCGCGACGCGGCGCGGCGGCGAGCCGCAGGGACCGGTCAGCGTCACCGGGCTGCTGCGGGTCTCGGAGCCGAACGGCGGCTTCTTGCGCAGCAATGACCCCGCGGCCGGACGCTGGTATTCCCGCGACGTCGCCGCGATCGCGGCAGTGCACGGATTGTCGAATGTGGCGCCGTTCTTCGTCGACGCCGATGCGACGCCAAATCCTGGCGGTTACCCGGTCGGCGGGCTCACGATCGTCCGGTTTCCGAACAACCACCTGATTTACGCGCTGACATGGTTCGCGCTGGCCCTTATGCTGGCGGGCGCGCTCCTGCGCGTCGCACGCGGCAGGGGCCGCGCCGGCGTCTCCGATCCAAGGTGGGACTCACGACGCGCCGCCGTGCGCCGCCTGATTGGCGCAGCCCGCAACCTGTCTCGCGACCCAGGCCCCGATGCTCGAGCGCACACCGGACCCGCATGACGAGAAAGCCGCGACCGGCGCCACCGTGAGCGCGGCTTCCGGCATGCCGTTCGATCTCGCGGCACCGGCCGACCTCGCGACCAATCGCAAGAACATGGCCCTGCTGGTCCAGCTGCGCTGGATCGCCGTGATCGGCCAGATCGCCACCATCGGCTTCGTGCAGTTCTGGATGGGCGTCGCGCTGCCGCTGCTGCCGATGGCGGCAGTGATCTCGGGGCTGGTGGTGCTCAACCTCGTCAGCCTGCTGTGGCTGCGCTACCGCGCTGACATCAACAACCGCGAGCTCTTGATCGCGCTGGCGCTCGACGTGGCGGCGCTGACCGCCCTGCTCTATCTCAGCGGCGGCGCCACCAATCCCTTCACGTCGCTCTATCTGCTGCAAGTGACGCTCGGCGCGGTGCTGCTCGATGCACCCTCGATCTGGTCGCTGGTCGCACTGGTCTGCATGAACTTCGCCTGGCTGACCAGCTACTACCGGCCGCTGGAGCTACCGCAGCACGGCTTTGCCGACGCGTTCAATCTCTATGTCATCGGCACCTTCATCGGGCTTGCGCTCGACGCCGTACTGCTGGTGATCTTCATGACCCGGATCAACCGCAACCTGCGCGATCGCGACCTTCGTCTCGCCGCGATGCGGCAGCAAGCCGCCGAGCAGGACCACATCGTCCAGATGGGGCTGCTCGCCTCGGGCGCCGCGCATGAGCTCGGCACGCCGCTCGCCTCGCTCTCGGTCATTCTGGGCGACTGGCGGCGGATGCCCGCGCTCGCCTCCGATCCCGAACTGTCACAGGACCTCGGCGAGATGGAGATCGCGGTCCAGCGCTGCAAATCGATCGTGACGGGCATCCTGCTGTCGGCAGGTGAGGCCCGCGGCGAAGGCTCCGCCCCGACCACGGTCGCCGAGTTCCTGACCGCGCTGGTCGAGGAATGGCGGACCACGCGACCGTCGGCCACGCTGTACTTCCGCAACGCCTTCGGCTCCGATCTGGCGATCGTCTCCGACATCGCGCTCAAGCAGGCGATCTTCAACGTGCTCGACAATGCCGCCGAGGTCTCGCGCGACTGGATCGAGCTGATGGCCGAGCGCAATGCCGACAGGCTGCTGCTGTCGGTGACCGATCGCGGCCCCGGCTTCTCGCGCGAGATGCTGGCGCATATCGGCAAGCCCTATCAGTCGACCAAGGGCAGCTCCGGCAGCGGCCTCGGCCTGTTCCTGGTGGTCAACGTCGTGCGCAAGCTCGGCGGTGTGGTGACGGCGCGCAATCGGCCGGACATCGGCGCCGCGGTCAGGCTCGAGCTGCCGCTCTCGACACTCGCGATCGGAGACGACCTTGACGGATGAACGCCAGCTCCTGATCGTCGAGGACGACGCCGGCTTCGCGCGCACGCTGAAGCGTTCGTTCGAGCGCCGCGGCTATGGCGTCGCGGTGTCGGCCTCGCTCGACGAGGTCCGCGAGCTGCTCGATCAGCAATCGCCGGGCTATGCCGTGGTCGACTTGAAGCTCGCCGGCGGCGCTTCGGGACTTGCCTGCGTCGAAGCGCTGCATGCGCATGATCCCGACATGCTGATCGTGGTGCTGACCGGGTTCGCCAGTATCGCAACAGCGGTCGAGGCGATCAAGCTCGGCGCCTGCCACTATCTGGCAAAACCCTCGAACACCGACGACATCGAGGCCGCGTTCCAGAAAGCCGCCGGCAACGCCGCCATCGAGGTCGGCGCGCGGCCGACCTCGATCAAGACGCTGGAATGGGAGCGCATCCACCAGACCCTGATGGAGACCGACTTCAACATCTCCGAGGCCGCCCGCCGCCTCGGCATGCACCGCCGGACGCTGGCCCGCAAGCTGGAGAAGCAGCGGGTGAAATGACGACTCGTTGCCGTGCTGTCACGAGTATGGCCGCAACATCGCACGGGTGTTGCTCGCGCTGTTCGGACTGACGCTGCTGTTCACGGCCGATCAACGGGACCCAATTTCGATTTCGATACTCCCGATCCGCGTTGGCGCCGGTGCCGAGGGCGGTAGTTCCTCGCCGATCGCGAGCCGCATCGCCACCACTTCTTGCTGTTGCTCGACGATGATCTCCTGGGCAATGCGCTGCAGTTGCGCATTGCTGCCGAAGAGCAGATAGACCTGGGCCATGTCGATCGCTGCTTGATGATGCGGCATCATCATCTGAACGAAGTCGTGGTCGAGCTTCCCGGTTGGCGGCGCGATCATGCCGTACATCATCTTTTCCATGGAATTGTTCATGGCGATCAGGTACGCGGTCTCATCACCAAACTTGTCGGTCCCGGCATTGCAGATCGACATCAGGTTCGACACCAGAAGCTGAAGTTGCGAAGGCGACTTCAACGCTGCCGGCGGCGCCAGCCTGCTTATCGCAACAAACATCGCAGCTGCACCGAAGAGTGCGCAGATGAGATAGACCGCGGATGTCTTCAGACGTTTCATGTTGCTGAACCGACGCTCGACACGTCGATTTCTCCTCTGTTGACGCGAGACTTCGAAGCTTCCACCTGATCCGGCGGACGGTGGCCCGCCCCGGAAGGACAGGCCACGGCGGTCATTCCGACTGGACCTGAAGGACTTCGCCGGGCTTGCCGTCGATCGAGGTCGCAATCACGAGATAACGCTTCGCGGCGCTGTGTTTCGCATCGACGATCTGTCGGATCGGACCGACAGCCTGGACGACTTGCGCACCGGCAGCATTGGTCATGAAGCTCGATAGGCCCTCGAGCGCGCCGCTGCCGTCGGGTTTGTCGGACAGAGCGAGGACATAGAGCTTCTTCGGCTCGAGACCGGTGACCGCCGCCTGGACAAACTGGGTCAGACCTTGCTCGAACAGCGATACGCTTGTCGGCGCCTTGCTGTTTTCGCGGCTTCCTTTCGTAACCAGCTTCAGATGGGCGGCCTGACTTGCGACGCCGAGCGGCACGAGGTTCTGCAGACCGTCGCCTTCGGGCACGGCATTCGGCACATAGGCGACAGCCTGTGCTCCCTGACCGATCGGAATGTTGGCGACGACCTTGTTGGCCAAAGTGTCGATCACCGCGAACTGGTCGGCATTTTCGAGACCGACATAAACACGCGTGCCGTCACCGGAAGGCCATATGCCGTGCGGCAGGCTACCGACCGGAATGGTCGCGACCTGTTCGAATGTGTCGGTGCGGAAAACCTTGACTTCGTTCAGTCCGCCGACAGTCACATAGGCGAAGCTGCCATTCTTGTTGATGACGAAATTGACGTGATTGGAGATCGGTCCCGTATCAATGGTCTTGACCAGGTCGAACGGTGGCTGGGCATTGAAAACCTGTGTCTTGCCGGTGTCCTTCAGCGTAAACCAGACCTGCTTGCCGTCGGCGGATGCAGCAATATTCGGGCAGAACGGGCTCGCCTGCTTCACGTGGCCGACGATCTTGTGGTCGGCGACAGTGATGACGGCAACTTCGGGCGTGAAGGACGAACACACATAGCCGTATTTGCCGTCCGGCGAGAAGATTTGCATCCCGGGCCCGTTGGCGACCTTGATGCGGGTTTTCTCCTCGAAACTATTGGCGTCGACGACCGAGACATAATCCTCGCCGCGTACCGTGACCCACACCTCCTTGCCGTCGGGGGTATAGAATGCCTCGTGCGGCGCACGACCAACGTAGGTCGTATGCTTGACCGCATTGGTCGCCGTGTCGATGAAGGTCAACGAGTTGGTACCGATCGATACGACAACGAGCGTCTTGTGATCGGGCGAGAAGCCGAGACCGTGAACGAGGACTTGCCCCCTATAGAGCGGGCTCAGATTGGCCGGCTGCGGGTCGCCAAGCCTGATGACACCGAGCAGCTTGTTATCGACCGGATCGGAAACAGAGACCGTGTTGGAATACTGCTCGGCGGCGTAGAGCCGATCCTTGTGACTGATCGGAATATCGGGATCGGATGCGGCGCCTGGTGCCTGCCCGGCAAAGCTTGCGATCGGGGTGAACATGCTCGCGGCGAGAAGGGCCAGGCGCAGAAGAGAAAGTCGCACGGGTTCGGTCCTTTCAATTGGCCGGCTCGTCGTCTGCACGACCGGCGCTCCGATGAAGGCACAGGCAAGCGATCGCCAAGCGCCGTGCGCATGGCTGCGATTTCCTGTTGGTGTTCGACGATGATTTCCCTCTACGGGGCAGCCGCAGCCGAGGAAGGATTTGCTGCTCAACCGGGTTGGCGTCGCGTCTTACATCCACGTTTCATGGTGAGCGGAATTAAGGTCGGGAACGGGTGAGCGACAAGGCCAAATATCCGTCATTTTCGGTCATTGACGGGAGCGGGGGTCAGATACCGCGCGAAGCTCTGCGAAGCGATTGAGGCGACCGGCCAAAGGCGCGGATGAAAGCGCGCCGCATCCTGTCTGGATCCTGGAAACCGGTCCTGGCAGCGACGCGATCAATCAGCTCCCCCTGGGACAAAACCCGCTCACGCGCCGCTTCGAGCCGCAGCCTTTCGATGGCCTTCGACGGTGTCGATCCGGTCTCGGCGGTGAAGACTCTCGCGAAGTGGCGAGAACTGAGGCCCGCTTGCTCAGCAAGGATCTCGACCGTCAGCGGTTGATCGAGATGTTCGCGCGCCCACGACAGCAAGGCGCTGAAACGACCGGTCGGCGTCTGCAACTCCAGCAGGGACGAAAATTGCGACTGGCCGCCGCCGCGTCGATGGTAAAGCACAAGCTGGCGCGCGGTGTCCCGAGCGATCACGTCGCCGTGGTCTTCGGCAACCATGGCAAGCGCCAGATCAATTCCTGCCGTGATGCCGGCGGAGGTCCAGATGTCGCCGTCGCGGAGGAAGATGCGGTCGGGATCCAGCTTCACTTTGGGATAACGCGAAATGAAATCCCGCGCGCGCCCCCAATGTGTGGTTGCTTGCCGTCCGTCCAGCAAGCCTGCTTCGGCAAGGATATAAGCGCCAGAACAAACGCTAGCCAACCTCACGCCTTGCTGGGCCAGCTGACGCACAAAGGAGATCGTCTCTCTGCATTCGATAGCCGAATGCACGCCGTGGCCGCCCGCCACGACGAGAGTCGAGAGCGAATTCGACGAAGCGAGGCTCGATGCAAGCACTTCGACGCCTGCCGAGCTCGGCACGGGCCCGGCGTTGATGGCGAGCATCCGAACCTCGGAGGTCTTTGATGCGAACCGGGCAGCAAACTCGAAAACCGCGATTGGGCCGGTCGCATCCAGCAATTGAAAGCCGGGAAAGATCAAGATGCCTATCATGGCCAGCTCCGCGATCGAGAGAGGACGTCTTGTCCGTAACATGGCAGCATGGCGGCGCCATGGCAGCGAAATCTGGTCGCTGCCGAATGGTTTTAAGCCTTGCAGAGTGCAGAGACCACGTCGCTGGTTGGGCGACACCGCCGCCCCCACGGCACGCAGCGGGTGCCACCAAGGTCTTGCGCGAGTGGATCGAACTAATGGCCGAGTGCAATAATGACAGGCTGCTGTCGGCGACCGTCGCGGCCCGATCGCGACGACGAACCGGATGAAGCTGAGTTGGCTGGCGAATGCAATGCAGCGAACCGATCCCGCCTCAGCCGGCCTTTTCGGTTGCCAGCCGCAGCCCCAGGGCAATGAAAACAACACCGCTCACGCGGTCGATCCATTTGCTTGCACGCGCAAACGCCGCGCGCACCCGTGGCGTCGTCATGAAATAGCTGACGCCGACGAACCAGAGGATCAGGCAACTCGCCATCACCAAGCCGTAGCCAAACCGGACCATGGCCGGCGTGTGGACGCTGACGACGGTGGCGAACACCGAAAGGAAGAAGAACACCGGCTTGGGATTGAGCGCGTTGGTGGCGAAGCCGAGGACAAAAGCCTTGATCAGCCCCTGTTCGGCGACGGGCTTCTGCTCAGGACCAAACGCGCGGTCCTGCGGCGGGGTCTTCTCCGTGGTGAGCGAGCCCGCGCGCAGCGCCTTGATCCCGATATAGACGAGATAGGCGACGCCGCACCATTTGACGATATTGAACAGCAGGATCGACTTCGAGATGATCATCCCGAGGCCAAGGATCGTGTAGCTGATGTGGAACAGCAGCGAGATGCCCAGCCCGAACGACGTGACGATGGCCGCTCTGCGACCGTGCACCACCGACTGACGCAGGACCATCGCAAGATCGGCACCGGGCGAGACGATCACAAAGGAAAAGATCGCCATCAGGGTCGCGAGTTCCGTCACGTAGATGCTCATCTTGAGAAGCCCACTTCCACCAGCGGTCGGAAACCGAGACCGCTTCGCAGTTTTCCGGATCATGCTCTAGCAACGCGACAACAAAAAGCCCGGTCTCGCGACCGGGCTTTTGTTTTTCAATCCGTCGAACCCTTTCAGGCGGCTTCGTCCTCGACGGCGGTATCGTCGCCGTCGTTGTCGAGATCCTCACCGTCGGCATCGCCCTCGGCGTCGCCTTCAGCGGACTCGGCCTTGGCGCCACGGCGCGGGCTCTTGGCGAGCTGGCCTTCGATCTCCTTGATCGCCTCGGTTTCGGTCGAGTGCTGCACGACAGCGATCTCGCGCGACAGACGGTCGAGAGCCGCTTCATAGAGCTGGCGTTCGGAGTAGGACTGCTCGGGCTGCGATTCCGAACGGTAGAGATCGCGGACCACCTCGGCGATCGCGACGATGTCGCCCGAGTTGATCTTCGCTTCGTATTCCTGGGCGCGGCGCGACCACATGGTACGCTTGACGCGGGCACGGCCCTTCAGCGTCTCCAGCGCCTTCTTGACCAGCGCCGGCTCCGACAGCTTGCGCATGCCGACATTGGCGACCTTCGCCGTMGGCACCCGCAGCGTCATCTTGTCCTTCATGAAATTGATCACGAACAGCTCGAGCTTGGCGCCCGCGATCTCCTGCTCCTCGATCGCCAGGATCTGGCCGACGCCGTGAGCGGGATAGACGACGAATTCGTTGGCCTTGAAGCCCTGGCGCTGGGTCACGACCTTCTTCGGCTCCTCGACGCGCGGGGCGGCGGTGGCCGGCTTGGCGGCAACCTTCGGGGCAGCGGCGGGCGCGGCGGCCTTCGGGGCAGCCGGCTTCGGCGCAGCAGCAGCAGTCTTGGGGGCGACCTTCGCGGCGGCAGCGGGTTTCGCAGCCGTCGCCTTGGTGGCAGGCTTGGCAGTCTTTTCTGGCATCACGCTTCTTTTGTTCTTTGAGGACTTTGCAGCCGCCGCCTTCTTAGGCGCCTTCACGGACGCCTTGGCACGGCCTTTGGTTGCGCTGCGAGCAACGACAGCGGCTTTCTTTGTCGTCTTTGAAGCACTCTTTTTACGCGTTTTCTGTGACACAGCCTGCGCGCGGAAACTGCCACGCCCCTGTTCGATGTTGCGGGAACCTCGAAGCCACAAGGTACGCATGGCAGGGGGTTCTTGGCCTGTAATGTGCCYAATATAGCACATTTTCCGCAAAAATCAATGATTTACGCCCGATTCCGGGCATAACAGGGGAYCTGCCGGTCATATGTCCGTCATTAGGGTTAAATCGRCGGCCGGACGGAMSRMCSSSGSGSCAAAGCCCGYCCTTATCGGGGTAGTCTCAGGCTGATCTYGGTCGATYGTGACGAATCAGTCGCCRCTRCCCGGATTCGGAGAAAAATATTTCTCGAACTTGCCTTCCTTGCCTTCCCACTCCTTGGCGTCTTCGGGCGAGTCCTTCTTCTGGGTGATGTTCGGCCAGCTCTTGGCGTAGTCGCGGTTGACCTCRAGCCACTTTTCCAGCCCCGGCTCGGTGTCCGGCTTGATCGCRTCGGCCGGGCATTCMGGCTCGCACACGCCGCAATCGATGCATTCGTCGGGATGGATGACCAGCATGTTCTCGCCCTCGTAGAAGCAATCGACGGGGCAGACCTCGACGCAGTCGGTATATTTGCACTTGATGCAGGCTTCAGTGACGACGTAGGTCATCCAAAACTCCGGGACGATCGATTTTTCTGGGGTTGCGTAGCGCAGGAATGCTTCAGTGACGACGTAGGTCATCCAAAACTCCGGGACGATCGATTTTTCTGGGGTTGCGTAGCGCAGGAATACCGGGGCCGCAAGGGAAGCTGGCTCTGAAAAACGCCAGTATTCTCACGCCCCTGCCACCCCAAATTCAGATAGCGCTAGATAACTACTTCTTACCGGCTTGCAAATTGCTGCCTTGCAAATCCTCATACAGCACGCGCGCAGCGGTCGCGTCGCCGCGCCGCTCGGCGAAGCCGATCACCTTCAGCACGCGGACACTGTTGTCGAGCGCTATGGTGACGACGTCGCCGGCCTTCACCGCATGGCCCGGCGATTTCTCGCGCGTGCCGTTGATGCGGACATGACCTGAYGCGACGAGCTCAGCCGCGCTGGTGCGGGCCTTCACCACCCGCGCGTGCCACAACCATTTGTCGAGGCGCTGTCGATCCAAAAGTCAGACCAGGGGTTGGACTATTCCTTGCGCCCTGCGAGCTGCTCTTTCAGCGCCGCGAGCTTGGCGAATGGCGAATTCGGATCGATCGGACGGTCGCGCTCGCGCGGTGCGCTCGAGGCGTAGGGCCGGTGCGACGGGCCGCTGTCGCGCTTGTCGCGACCGCCGCCCTTGCCGAAGTCGCGGCCGCCGCGATCACGATCCCCACGCTCGCCCTTGCGATCGCCACCACCGAACTTGTTGTCGCGGCGACGCTCATTGTTGTCGCGATCACGGCCCTTCCCTTCGAAGCCCTTGCCCTCGAAGCGTTGACCTTCGGAGCGCTCGCGACGCTGGCCCTTGTCGTCACGGTGATCCTGGCGGTTGTCGCGGGCCTGCGCGCCATCGGCGGGCGCGGCAGATGGATCGGCCGGCGCGCCGGAGCGCGGCACACGGAAATCCTGGTGACGGCGCGGACGGCGATGCTGCTCGCGCTTGGTGTCGCCCTCAGCCCCGCCTTCGGTCGCTTGCGCGCCTTCGCCCGGCTTGCCCTGGTGACGGCCGCGGTTGCGGTCCTGGCCGCGATGGTGATGCGGACGGCGCTCGTCGGAGCGGCCACCGGGACGCCAGACCTCGACCAATTGCGGCTCGGCCGGCGTCTCTGCGGGCGCAGCAGCAGCCTCCGTGGTCGCGGCCTCGGTGCCCGCGGTCTCCGCAGGGGCCTCGGCGGCAGCCTCAGCCGGCGTCTCCGCCGCGGCTTCCGCGTGCGGCGCGGGCTCGGCCGCGGCTTCAGCGGCGGGCGCCTCGGCAGCGGGTTGCTCGGCGACGGCAACAGGCTCCGCGGCGACCTCTGCCACAGGCTCGGGCTCCACCTTGGTCTCGATCACGACCGGCGTCGCGGCGCTGGAGACGACCTCGGCGAAGCCGACATCGGGCAGCAGCGCAGCCGACGGCGCGGGATCACCGGACACCGGCTGATCGGTCGCAACCACTGGCGCATCGGCCGTGACCTCGGCGGCGACGTCCGCCGGCGCATCGGCGGCGGCGTCAGAACTCGCCTCGACGGCGGTCTCGGCGGCCGGTGTCTCGGTGACTTCGGCGGCGACGGTTTCGGTGGCCACAGCCGGCGTAGCCTCGACCGGCTTCGGCGGCAGCGGCGGACGGCGGTCCATGCGGTARCCGAGCGCGCGCAGGATCGAAGCAAAATCCTCACCGGCGGAGCCGGTCAGCGAGGTCATCGCCTGGGTCACGACAAAGCCGCGGCCGTCGAACGCCCCAGTGGGCTTCTCGCCCGGCGAGGTCTCGCGCCAGGCCAGCGCCGGGCGGATCAGGTCGGCAAGCCGCTCCAGGATATCGACGCGCACCGCGCGCTCGCCGCACTGGCGATAGCCGAGCACGCGATAGCCGTCGCGCGGCAACGTCTTGTCGACCGGGAACGAGGTGCGGCCGCTCGACGCCAGATGCTGCACATTCGACAGCGCAGCCATGTCGACATTGCTTTGTTTTTCGGCCCACAGCAGCGAGGCCAGCGAGCGCGCCGCGGGCTTCAGGAGCTGCGGGAAATAGATGTGGTAGGCGCCGAACCGCACGCCGTATTTGCGCAGCGCCGCGCGCGACGGCTGGTCGAGATCCTTCATCTCGGCCGCGATCYTGSTGCGYTCSAGCACGCCGAGCGCCTCGACCARCTGGAAGGCGATGCCGCGGGCGATGCCCTGGAKATCCTCGGCCTTGGACAGYTCGAACAGCGGCCCGAGCARCTTCTCGAYATGGGTCTTGAGCCAGAGRTCGAGCCKGGTCTGMACCGCCTCRCGCGAGGCSCCGGTCAGCCGCTCGTCGGAGATGATGCGCAGCCGCGGATGCAGCGCGTCGTCGGCYGCGACCAGCTTGGCGACCGCRTCGCCGGTCCAGCGGATGGTGCCGTCGGAGGTCAGCACGAACTGTTCGTCGGGGGCCGCACCCAGYTTCTCGGCRCGYGYRTCGATCTCGCGCGCCAGCACCTGCTGGGCGGCGGCTTGCAGCGCCTTGGCGTCGCTGCCGGCYTCGGCCGCATCRGGTGCGAAGGTGAAACCATCGAGCCGGCCGATCACGTGGCCTTCCACGATCACTTCRCCGGTCTTGCCAATTTCCGTATTCAAAACTGAGTTCTCCCGCAGGCGGCGCATCAATACACTGGTCCGCCTGTCAACGAAACGCTCCGTGAGCCGTTCATGCAGCGCATCGGATAATTTATTTTCGAGGTCGCGCGTGATGCCCTGCCARTGGTCCGGGTCGTAGAGCCAGTCCGGCCGGTTGGCAACAAAGGTCCAGGTCCGGATCTGCGCGATCCGGCCCGATAGCGTGTCGATATCGCCGTCGGTCCGGTTGGCCTGGTCGACCTGGGCGGCAAACCATGCGTCAGGGATACGCCCCTTTTGCATCAGGAAGCCGTACAGCGTGGTCACGAGTTCGGCATGGGCGGCCGGCGACAGCTTTCGGTAATCAGGAACCTGGCAGGCCTCCCACAGCCGCTCCACGGCCTTGGGCCCATGCGCCCATTCGCGCACCTCGGCGTCGCGTGCGACATGCTCGAGCACGCGCATATCCTCGGCGACCGGGGCCCGCGTCAGTGCCTCATGATTGGGCGACAGCGCCAGCGACACCTGCAACGCACCGAGCGAGGAGAAATCCAGCTTGGCGTTGCGCCATTGCAGCATTTTCACGCTGTCGAAAGTGTGGTTCTGCAACGCATTGACGAGCTCGGGCTCGAACGGCGCGCAGCGGCCGGTGGTACCGAAGGTGCCGTTGCGCGTGGCGCGGCCGGCGCGGCCCGCGATCTGGGCGAATTCGGCCGGGGTCAGGCGGCGGAACTGATAGCCGTCATATTTGCGGTCGGACGCGAAGGCGACGTGATCGACGTCGAGATTGAGCCCCATGCCGACCGCGTCGGTGGCGACGAGATAGTCGACATCGCCGTTCTGGAACATCGCGACCTGCGCGTTGCGCGTGCGTGGGCTGAGCGAGCCCAGCACCACGGCTGCGCCGCCATGCTGGCGGCGGATCAATTCGGCGATCGCGTAGACTTCATCGGCGGAGAACGCCACGATCGCAGTTCGTCGCGGCTGCCGCGTGATCTTGCGGTCGCCGGCGAATTCGAGCTGCGACAATCTGGGTCGCGTGATGATCGATGCGCCAGGCAGCAGCCGCTCGATGATCGGACGCATCGTCGCAGCCCCCAGCAGCAGCGTCTCGTCGCGGCCGCGGCGGTTCAGGATGCGATCGGTGAAGACATGCCCGCGCTCCAGATCCGCGGCGATCTGGATCTCGTCGACGGCGAGGAACGACACGTCGAGATCGCGCGGCATCGCCTCGACAGTCGAGACCCAGAAGCGCGGCGCCTTCGGCTTGATCTTCTCCTCGCCGGTGACCAGCGCGACATTGTCGACGCCGGCACGGTCCGCGATCTTGTTGTAGACCTCGCGTGCCAGGAGCCGCAGCGGCAGCCCGATCAGCCCCGACGAATGCGCCAGCATGCGCTCGATCGCCAGATGCGTCTTGCCGGTGTTGGTCGGCCCCAGCACCGCGGTGACACCAGCCCCGGGCACGCGGTCATTTCCGAACGAAGTTGAGAAAACCATATTTTGCAGGTGTTTCTTGAACTGTTGGCGAAACGCTCAATCCGTCATTGGCTTGCTCGGTGTCATCACCCGCGCATGCGGGTGATCCAGTATTCCAGAGACGGTCGTGCTTGAGCCGATAGGCCGCGGCGTACTGGGTCGCCCCGGTCAAGCCGGGCGACGACAACGGTGGATGAGGACAAAGCTTCACATCCTCTCAGGGTGACGGTTTGGCAGCGTGTTTCGCACCGGCAGAGTGTTTCGCAAAATCTGTCTCACAATGCGACGCTTTCCGTGTCGCTCTTAAGCTTCGGAACGAGTCCGGAACGAATCGCGGCCGAATCGCTGACTCCATTCCAGGCTCGAAACGTTCACCGCAACATCTCGGGTGAGCTGACGGCGGCGGCACTAGATCAAGTTTGAGAGGGCTCCACAAGCACAGGATATGCGGACTGAATTCCTTAAATTCCAGAGGTACCCGAGTCGAATCAGAAGCGGGCAAGAGTCAACCGGATTCCATGACGTTTGTTGCATGAGGCTTGAGCCTCGCCCCTGCCCAACCCGTCATCCTGAGGAGCGCGAAGCGCGTCTCGAAGGATGCACGGCCTCCGCCGGTGGCGTCGCCCTTCGAGACGGCCGCTGCGCGGCCTCCTCAGGGTGACGGTCGGGCAGCGCGGCCGCGGGCGAAAATCCCTACTGCGTCTTCGCCACGCGCGGCGGCGCGGCTGTGGTCACGAACGAGGTCGCTTCCAGCATGGCCTGGCCGAGCGGGGTCGGGATCGTCATGCGGAACGGCACCAGGAGGCGGGTGCCGGCGATCGGCACGAAGGCGATCTCGATGTTGCGCTGGGCGGCGAGGTATTTGATCACGGGTCGGTCCGGGATGTAGCCCGAGACCGGCACGAAATAGAGCGCGCAGACCAGCGCCGGGCCGTGATAGCCGCGCTCGGCCTTGACGATCTCGACCCGCTTGAAATCGAGCTTGAGGTCGTAGCGCATGCGGCCGTCGAACACGCCGGCGCCGGTGCGGCAGACATCCGGGCTCATCAGTTCGGCGTTGCCGGGCGCGCGCAGCAGCGAGCCGGTCATCGGGTCGAACGCGTTCTTCTTCTGCGCGTCGGTCACCGGCAGGCGGTCGGCATCGACCGGGGGCTCCGGCTCGATGGTGGATTCCTTGATGCCGCCATTGGCGAGCACCATCCGGATCGTCTCCGATTTCTTCGAGGTGGTGGTGGTCGCCGTGTAGGAACTGGCAACCAGCGCGCCATTGACGATGCGGCCCTGCGAGGCACCCGAGCCGCTGCCGCCGGAAAACGCCTTCAAGAGCCCGGCGGTGCCGCCCTGGGCGGTGGCCGAGAAGCTGTCGTCGCCGACCTCGACGGTCCAGGTTCCCTTGCCGACCGGAATTCCGGCCAGGGTCGCCTCATACTGGGCGTCGAGCCGCCCCTGGGCGCTGGCGCGCTCGGCGCAAAACAGCAGCAAGGCGCTGGCGCACAGGCCGATCAGCCGGCCGAGCGGAGGCAAAAGGGCAATCGTGGTGGTCACTTACGTACCTGACGGTCCTGCTATCGGCGCTCTGTTCGTCGTCCGTTTCGTCGTGAGCCCATTCGGCCGGACAACGTGCGCATCTCGTATGGAACCAAGACTTGCAACCGAATACGCCCTTTATATGGTTGCCATATCCGGCGTTAAGTGGCTGCAACGGCTTATGAACCGGCATTCCCCGGTAGCGCCATGCGGCGATATAATCTTGACGCTCGGGTGATCTGCTCGTATACACCCGCGGTTCCTGGAAAATGGACGCGAATTCAAAACCCCCGCGCGGGCCGTGCGATTGCACGCCTGGCCAAGAGGCGGGGATGCAATAAGGATTTTGTAAGATGTCCCGGCGCTGCGAACTGACGGCCAAGGGCCCCCAGACGGGCCACAAGGTGAGCCACTCCAACATCAAGACCAAGCGGCGCTTCCTGCCGAACCTGGCCAACGTGACCTTCATCTCGGATGCGCTCGGCCGCAACGTGCGCCTGCGCGTCTCGACCAACGCGCTGAAGAGCGTCGACCACAATGGCGGCCTCGATGCCTACCTGCTCAAGGCCAAGGCCGACGTGCTCTCGCCCCGCGCCCTCGACCTGAAGCGCGCGATCGAGAAGAAGGTCGGCAAGCAGGCCCCGGTGAAGAAGGCGAGCTGAGCGCGGCGAGACGCGAGAGCGGAATTCGCGAAGAGAGTTTTGAAACGGCCGGGTCGATGACCCGGCCGTTTTTGTTTGGGCAGTCAAGAAAACTTCGACCGATACTCAATCGGTAGCGCTGACTCCACGTAACTTCCTCAGAATCTCCGGCGTGAGATGATGCATAAGGTTCATGCGTCCATGATCGTTGCTCCGGTCGATCCGCAATTCATGCGCGCGCGAGCGCGGGCGAATGGCGAGTGGATTCTTCTTTGCGGGATTGCATGCGAAGCAAGACTATCCATCACGATGGACACGCGGAGACGGATTGCATCGTCGCGAAGCCTGTGATCCGGAGCGCATTCGCGCGACCCGTTGGGTCATGACGGCGTCCGCGAAAGGCTGCGGCACGTCCACTGACAGCTGCCGCCAGTGATAACGGTGTCATCGCTCGCGTCTCCACGAATCTGTTCTGATGCGCTGGGCGGGCGTGAAGAAACGCTTAACGCACGCGGCCTGGCCAGTTCAGAAACCCTATAAATTAAGGCAAAGCGGGGCCTCTTGTCGCGCCGTGGCCTCGGCGAAGGCGGATCACGGGCTCGTTAATCACAAACTCATTCGTTTCATCACGAGCGCATGAGGCGCATGTAGAACGCCACGATCTCTTCCAACTCCTGGTGTGCAAACAAGCCGTCCGACACGATTGCGATTCGGCGCGGCGAGACCTACGCGAATGGAAGATCTGCGCGAATGCAAGAACCGTGAAGGACATCACGGCCAGCACAACTGATTGTGAGGCATGTGCGCCGCACTCTTGGGAACAAGCCAGGCCGTTCTTACATCACGTCCAGAGAACGACCCCGATAAAGGAATTGATCAATGCAAGTTCGCGCACTCGATCCGCGCGGAAGACTGGTGCCTGCGATCGCAACCGCCGCCGTGGCGGTGCTCGCGACGGCCGCCCTCGTCGTCCTCGAATTCAGCCCGCCCAAGAACGTGCGAACGGGCGAGCCCGGCATGATCACCTCCGCCGCCGCCAGTCGCGCCGGCGCCACCGTGCTGCCGACCGATCCGGTGACCACCGGCAGCGTGCGCGTGCGTTAGGGCACGCTTTCTCCACATCGTCGTCCCGGCCGAGTGCGCAATTGCGCACGGGGGCCGGGACCCATTACCCCAGCTGTTCATGTGATGCGACGCTGGGGCAACATTCCATCTAACGGCACATTTTAGTGGTTATGGGTCCCGGCCTTCGCCGGGACGACGACAAAAAGTTACCCCGCCGCATTTTCGCATTCCTGCCCCGGCGTCTCCCCACAAGCCTGCCTCCCTCGACCTGCGTAAGCTCGCCCGCGCGAACAACAAAAAACGCACAGGGAGGCTCACGATGATCTGGAAGGCCATCACGCTCGCAACCGCGCTTGCGCTCGCGACGCAGGTTCACGCCGCCGAGAAGAAATATGGCGCGGGTGCCAGCGACACCGAGATCAAGCTCGGACAGACCTCGCCGTTCTCCGGCGCGGCATCGGCCTACAGCGTGATCGCGAAGACCCAGGCCGCCTACTTCAAGATGATCAACGACCAGGGCGGCGTGAACGGCCGCAAGATCAATCTGATCACGCTCGACGACGGCTATTCGCCGCCGAAGACGGTGGAGCAGACCCGCAAGCTGGTGGAGCAGGAGGAGGTCGCCGCGATCCTCAATCCGCTGGGCACGCCGACCGGGCTTGCGGTGCGCAAATATCTCAACGACAAGAAAGTGCCGCAGCTGTTCGTCGGCGCCGGCGCCACGCTGTGGGGCGACTATCAGCATTATCCGTGGTCGATCGGCTTCCAGCCGTCGTACCAGGCCGAGACCGCGGTCTATGCCAAATACGTGCTGACCAACAAGCCGGACGCCAAGATCGCGCTGTTCTACCAGAACGACGATGCCGGCAAGGATTACGGCAACGGCTTCAAGAAGGGGCTGGGGCCTGAGAACACCGCGAAGATGGTGGTGGCGGAGACGACCTATGAATCGACCGATCCCACGGTCGACAGCCAGATCGTGAAGCTGAAGGCCTCCGGCGCCAACGTGCTGTTCATGCACGCGATCCCCAAGCAGGCGGCGCAGGCGATCAAGAAGATCGGCGAGATCGGCTGGAAGCCCGACATGTTCTTCCTCGCCGCGACCTCGACCTCGGTGTCCTCGGTGCTGAAGCCGGCCGGCTTCGAGTATTCCAAGGACATCATCTCGTCCTACTCGCTGAAGGATCCGAACGATCCGCAGTGGAAGGACGATAAAGACGTCATCGCCTGGAAGGAGTTCATGACGAAGTATTTTCCGGACGGCAATTTGCAGGACCAGCTGATCGTCTACGGCTATGTGGTGGCGGAGGCGACGGTGCAGGTGCTCAAGCAATGCGGCGACGACCTCACCCATGAGAACATCATGAAACAGGCCGCCAACCTCGACATCGCACTGCCGATGTTCCTGCCCGGCATCAAGGTGAAGACCTCGTCGACCGATTACTTCCCGGTCGAAGCGATGCGGCTGCAAAAGTTCAACGGCGAGACCTGGCAACTGTTCGGCGACACCATCGGGAATGATTGAGGGGTTGATCTTCGAATGTCCGCTGCGCTTCACCCTCCCCTGGAGGGGGAGGGTCGGCTCGCATTGAGCGAAGCGACATGCGAGACGGGGTGGGGTGATCTCTCAACACGGACACTGTCTGACGGGGATAGACCGTCACCCCACCCCGCCGCTCATTACATTCGCGTCGACCCTCCCCCTCCAGGGGAGGGTAAGAAAGATGAGCTTAGACGCCCCGCTCCAGCAGCACCTTGAAGTCAGCCCGCGCACGCTGCGCCTCGGCGCGTGCGGCCTCCGAGGCGTCGCCGAGGCCGAAATAGCCGTGAATCAGGCCTTCGCCGGTGTGATAGGTCACCGGCACGCCGGCCGCCTGTAACGCCTTGGCATAGGCATGGCCCTCGTCGCGCAGCGGGTCGAACCAGGCGGTGGTGACGATCGCCGGCGCGGCACCCTTGAGGCTCGTCGCGCGCAGCGGCGAGACGCGCCAGTCGGTGCCTTGCGCGGGGCTCGCCAGATAATGCCCGCAGAACCATTCCATCACCGCGCGCGAGAGGAAGTAGCCCTCCGCGTTCTCCGCGCGCGACGGGAATTTCGCGTTCTCCGCCGGATCGGCGAAATTGCCGACCACGTCGGTGACCGGATAGACCAGCAGCTGTCCGGCGAGCGCGATGCCGGCGTCGCGACAGGCCAGCGCTGAGGTCGCGGCAAGATTGCCGCCCGCGGAATCGCCGGCCACGCCGACGCGGGAGAGATCGCCGCCGAATTCCGTGATCCGCGCCACCACGTCGCGGACCGCGGCGAAGGCATCCTCGAACGCGCCGGGAAAGCGCGTCTCCGGCGGACGGCGGTAATCGACCGAGATCACCACTGCGCCGGTCTCGATCGCGAGGTTACGGGCCTGGCGGTCATGGGTCTCGAGATCGCCGGCGACCCAGCCGCCGCCGTGGAAGAAGATCACGGTCGGCGCCGTGCCGCGGCCGTTGCGATAGAGCCGCGCGGCGAGCTTGCCGCCGGCGCCCTGCACCTCGATATTGCTGGCAACATCGACCGGCGGCGGCGGCACCGCGGCGCGGGCATCGGCCAAGGCACGCAGCGAATCGCGCGCGCTCTGCGGCGTCATGGTGGTGGGATCGCGCAGCGGCAGCAGCGGAATGATGTTGGCGATGATGGCATCGAGCGGGAGCGGCATGGGTATCCTTCAGATCAGTGCTTGCAGTTGGATGATTTCGGAAGCGTGCCGGCCTCGATCGCTGCGATCTGCAGCGCGATGAAGCGGCTGAAGATGCGGGCCTGCGAGAACGCGCCGCCGGTGAACCAGAGGCCGGGCTGGCCGGTACGCGTCCACATGTTGCGCAGCTCCTGCGTCGCCTCGTCGAAGCCCCAGACCCGGCCGACGCGCGCGGCGACATCGTCGCCGAACAGTTTTCCGACCAGATGGTCGGGACCCTTGTAGCCGGTGGCGAGCACCAGCAGCTCGGCGGCGAGCAACGTGCCGTCGTTGAGCGCAAGGCCGTCTGCGGTGAAGCCGGCAATGTCGGCGGCCTGGACCAGGCGGATCTTGCCGTCGGCGATCAGCTCGGAGCAGCCGACGTTGAAATAATAGCCGCCGCCACGAGAGCGGAATTTCAAGGGCCAGCCAGTGCCGTCCTCGCCGAATTCGAGCCGGAAGCCGGCGCGCTCCAGCCGCGACAGCAGGGGTACATCGAGCCGCTTCACCTCGTCGGTGATGATCTTGTGCGCGATCTTCATCACCGGCAGCGGCACGCCGGAATTGAGAATGTCGCGCACCTCGATCGGCGGGCCGTCGCCGAGATAGGTCTTGTCGTAGAGCTGCGCCGGCTCGACATTGACCACCATGGTCGGGCTGCGCTGGACCATGGTGACGTCGGCGCCGGCGGCGTGCAGCTCCTGGCAGATGTCATGTGCGCTGGTGCCGGTGCCGAACACGACCACCGAACGCCCGGCCCATTCGCGCCCGGCGGCGAACTGGCTGGAATGCAGCACCTTGCCGTCGAAGCGCTCGATGCCGGGGATGGTCGGGATGTTCGGCGTGCCGCTGACACTGGTCGCCAGCACGATGTGCTTCGGATGCAGCGTGCGCGGACCGTCGCCCCGTTGCAGCGTTACCGTCCAGCGTTGTGTCGCCTCGTCATAACGCGCGGCTTCGAACGAGGTCTCGGTCCAGAAGTCGAGCTCCATGATGTCGACATAGCTTTCCAGCCAGTTCGCGATCTTATCCTTCGGAATGTAGTCCGGAAAGCTCAGCGGGAACGGCAGGTAGCGGAACAGATTGACGGGCGTCTTGTTGTGCAGCTTGAGGCCGCGATAGCGCAGCCGCCAATTGTCGCCGATGCGGCGCTCGCGATCGACGATCAAGGCGTCGAGCCCGATCCGCTTGCACTCGACCGCGGCCGCGATGCCGGCGTGCCCGCCGCCGACAATGAGGACATCGGGCTCTCGGTCCGCATAGGCGCGCGAGGCCTGCCGCTGCTCGAGCCAGTCGGGTGCGGCGAAATCGCGCGCGTGAGATTGTTCGGCGGCCTGCCCGGCGCGAGCATCACAGATGCGGTCGAAGTCGAGCATGGAGGAGAAGGTCCACGCCGCGGAATTTCCATTGGCCCCGGGAAGCAGGCGGAGCGCGCCGGTGCCGGGGCCGTTCGACGTCTCGAAGGCGAAGACGGCTTCGATCACCTCACGTCCGGCCACCACCGCGCGCCGCGGTATCAAGGCACGGTCGTCGAGACGAAAGCCGCGCGCGTTGACCGCCGCAGCGCGCGCGAGCAGCTCGGAAACGACGCTCTGTTGCCCGCTGAAGGTCGCGAAATGCCAGGAGATGCCGAAGATGTTGCGCCAGTGACTCTCGGGCGCGAACAGCCCGGCGACGGTTTCACGAGAACGGTCGGCGAGCGCCGCATCGAGCGCGGCAATCCATCGTTCGGCGACGAATTCAGGCCTGTCTTCGGTAGCCGGGTTCAGTCTGTCCAGCATGATCGTGCTTTCTCGGGAGCAGTTGCCGTCCATCTGACAACATGCGCCCGAAAAGCACAACCATCATGCCAACACTCATGCGACATGTTGCGCGAGCGGCTCCGGCTCGGCCGGCTGTTCCTCGGCCTGCACAACCGGCGCAGCCGCGAGTTCCTTGGCGAGCGCCGTCGCGCCGACATAGTCGGTCTTGCCGGTGCCGAGCAGCGGCACCTTGTCGACGACGCGGATGTCGGCAGGTACCGCGAGCTCGGAGGCGCCGACGCTCTTGGCCTGGCGCTGCATCGCTGATCGGTCGGCATCCTTCTGCGTCGTGAGCAGCACGATGCGTTCGCCCTTGCGCTGATCGGGCAGCGTGACCGCAACCGAGATCGCCTGCGGCCACAACGTGGTCGCCATGGTCTCGACCGCCGACAGCGAGACCATCTCGCCGGCGATCTTGGCGAAGCGCTTGGCGCGGCCCTTGATCGCGATGAAGCCCTGCGCATCGATCGTGACGATGTCGCCGGTGTCGTGCCAACCTTCGGGCAGCGGCTCCAGCACGCCGGGATTCTCGGCGCGGAGATAGCCGAGCATCACGTTCGGGCCCCTCACCGAAAGGCGGCCGCCTTCCTCGATGCCGGGGACCGGATCGAGGCGATATTGCATCAGCGGCGAGATGCGACCGACAGTGCCCTGGCGGTTGGCCATCGGCGTGTTCATCGCGAGCACCGGCGCGGTCTCGGTGACGCCGTAGCCTTCGAGGATGCGGATGCCATAGCGCTCCATATAGACCTGCCGCGTGCGCTCCTTCACCGCTTCGGCGCCGGCGATGACGAGCCGCAGGGTGCGGAAGTCATAGGCATGCGCCGAGCGGGCATAGCCGGTGAGGAAGGTGTCGGTACCGAACAGGATGGTGGCGCCGGTCTGGTAGATCAGCTCGGGCACGATCCGGTAGTGCAGCGGCGACGGATACATGAAGATCGGGATGCCGCCGAGGAGCGGCATCATCATGCCGCCGGTCAAACCGAACGAGTGGAACACCGGCAGGACGTTGAACACCTTGTCGTCGGCATTGGCATCGACCCGCGCCAGCGCCTGCGCCGCGTTGGCGAGGATGTTGCGGTGGGATAGCACGACACCCTTCGGCGTGCCTTCCGAACCCGAGGTGAACAGGATGACCGCGGGATCGCTGGCCTTGCGCGCGACACGCGGCGCGATGCCGGCGGGGAAGCCCGCGATCTTGTCAGCGAGGCTGATGCCCTCCCTGACATCCTCGAGATAGACCACGCGCGCCTGGCCGGCGATCGCGGCGATCAGCTTTTCGAGCTTGCCCTTCTCGATGAAGGCCTTGGAGGTCAGCACGGTCTTGACCTGCGCCGCCTTCATCGCGGCCAGCACATTGACCGGACCGGCCGAGAAGTTGAGCATCGCCGGCACCCGGCCGATGGTCTGCAACGCGAAGAACACGACGGCGACGCCGGCCGAATTCGGCAACAGCACGCCGACATTGTCGCCCACCGCAGTGCCTTGCTCCAACTTGCGGCTCAGCACCTGTGCGCCGAGGATCAGCTTGCGATAGGTCAGCTTGGTGCCGAGCGCGTCCTCGATGATCGGCTTGCCGGTGTCGCGGTCGCGATAGGCATGGCCGAGGCCCTCGAACAGGGTCTGGTCGAGCATCGCATTCTGCACCATGGCGTCGATCATGACGTCCTGGAGCGCGGCGCCGGCGGCGTTGCGGCGCGCCTTGCCACGCAGCGCCTGGTCAATCGGCAGCTTCACCGGCGGCAGGATCGAGATCGTCACCTTGGGGAACCAGGAGCGCTTGATCTGGCCATCCTTGAGATAGCTCAGATGCGAGCGCTGCGCGCCCTCGATGCGGACCGGAACAACGACGGCATCGGCCTTGTCGGCGATCATCGCGGTGCCGTCATAGACCTTCATCAGCGAGCCGGAGAGCGTGATGCGGCCTTCCGGGAAGATCACCACCGGCTCACCGGCCGCGACCAGCTTGATCAGGTCGCGCGCGGCCAGCGGCTTGGACGGATCCATCGTGTAGTGCTTGATCATCTTCAGGAACGGCTTGGCCCACCACGCCTTGGAGATTCCGGTATCGACCGCGTAGCTCGCGTCGATCGGCAGCGTGGCGTGCAGCAGCGGACCGTCGACCAGGCTGACATGGTTGGGCGCGATCAGCATCCGCGTGCCCTCGGGCGGCAGGTTCTCCATGCCGCGGACCTCGACCCGGAACAGCGCGCGGAACAGCAACGCGCCGAAATCGCGGACGCCTTCCTTGCCCCATTTGCTCAGCACGAACCAGACCGTGCCGAAGCTCGCAATGGCGAGGCCGAAGAAGATCCAGGCGATCGGAAGACCGATGGCTTGCAGCGCGCCAACGAACACCGCGCCGGCCACCATGAAGCCGGCCTGCAAGATGTTGCCGGCGGCGATGATGCGGGCGCGCTCGGACGGCGCGGTCCAGGCCTGCACGGCGGCGAACGACGGCACCACGAACAGGCCGCCGCCGAAGGCAAACAGGAAGAAGTCGGCCAGCATGCGGAAACCACCAAACGAGGTCGCGAACGCGGCTGCGGTAACGTCCTTGCCGAGCGCAGTGGTGGCGATCGCCCAGGCGAGGTCGAGGCCGACCACACCCATCACGATGGCGCCGATCGGCACCAGCGCGAGATTCGGCCTGACATGGCTCAGCTGTGCGGCGAACAGCGAGCCGGCAGCGATGCCGACCGCGAACACGGCGAGGCACAGCGTGACCACGCCCTCGGTACCACCGACACCTTCCTTGATCAGCGCAGGCAGCAGCGACAGCACGATCGCGCCGACCATCCAGAACCAGGACACGATCACCATGCCGTCCCATAGCCGCTGTTCGGCATACAGCGACTTCAGCAGGCGCACCGTCGAGGTCCACGGGTTCTTGGTAATGGCAAGGTCGGGCGCGGACGGCTGCGTCACCGGAATGCGCGATGCGAACCCCCAGGACAGCACCGACAGACCGACCACGGCGGCGCAGATCCAGCCCATGTGGCTCGCGCCGGCGACGAACAGGCCGCCCGCGATGGTGCCGATCAGGATCGCCATGAAGGTCGCGCCCTCGACCAGCGCGTTGCCGGTCGCCAGTTCGGAAACCGAGAGCTGGTCGGGCAGCATTGCATACTTCACCGGACCGAACAGCGCCGCCACCACGCCGAACAGCGCCAGTGCAATGTACAGCAACGGGATCGAGTGCATGAAGAAACCGGCGGCGGCAAAGGCCGCGGCAAAAATCTCGAAGAATTTCAGGCGCCGCGCCACGATGGATTTGACGTAGCGGTCGGCGAGTTCGCCGCCGAGCGCAGACAACACGAAGAACGGAACAATGAACACCGCGCCGGCGAGTTGCACCAGCGCCGGCCCCTGCTCGGTTGCCACGCTATAGAGCAGCATGATGACCAGCGCGTTCTTCAGCACGTTGTCGTTCAACGCCGAACAGAATTGCGACCAGAACAGCGGCGCGAAGCGGCGGGACGTCATCAATTCCTTGATCATGACCGGTTCCTTGGGTTAGCGCGCACAGCGCCAGCAGCTCAGGAGTTCGCGTGGCGGAGATGGGTGGACGGGGTGACAATGACGGAGATGCCGCAGCCTTTAGTCTTTTTCGCAATGATTCGGTTCGAACCGGCGCGCATCCGCAGCGCCGAAACGCCGGGACAATGCCCGCGAGAGATGTACGAGACCTTATCCTGGCTTGGGGTTGATCGATCTCGTGATTGGTTCGCGGGGGACATGGTGAGTGCTTTGTTGCGGTTTCGGCGACAATTGCGGCCTGCGCGCTTCAGGTCAGTTCACTCAGACCGCGGAACGGCGACCAACAGCAGTTGCGTGACTTGCAGCGGCCACCGCTTGCCGCCACCGGACGCGGCGCGTGTCGATCCGCGCGCCGCTGTTCCAGCACGCCGGCGACGTCGCAGGCGCGGGCGATCCGCTCGATCGGCGCGGTCGCGAGATCGAATATGACGCGGCCGAAGCCCTTCACGAGCTCGATCGCGTCATCGACAAAGGTGGTGGTCAATTGAAGTGCTAGGGTCTGCATGTGAGTGGCCTCCTATGCCAACTTGAGCAACGCTCAAATTAGTAATACGAAAATGAACATTGTTCAAGAAGAATCGCGACGGGACCGGAGAAAACTTCAGCGGCGAGCTCTGCTGATCGAGATCGCGCGCCGGTACATCACCACTAAAGGATTGAGATCATTGAAGGTTCGTGATGTTGCCGAGGCTGCCGGCTGCTCGATCGGCAGCGTCTACAATGAATTCGGCGACTTCGACGGCCTGATTTTGACCGTGAACCGGGAGACCGTTCAGGCCCTGACCGCCCGGCTCAAGGCGGTTCCCGCCGACGATCCCCTGCGCCAGTTGCACGGGCTCGCCGATGCCTATCTCGGCTTCGCCACCGAGCACGCCAATCTGCTGCGCTCGCTGTTCGAGCATCGGATGGAGAACGACCGGCCGTTTCCGGAAGATATCCTCGCGATGGTGATGGACGCGTTCGCGCTGATGCACGCACCGCTGGTGCGGCTGTTGCCCGATCGCGATCCGGACGATATCGCGCTGCTGTCGCGCATGATGTTCTCCGCGGTCCACGGCATCATCTCGCTCGGCCTCGAGGAACGCATGGTCGCGGTGCCGCCGGACCGGCTACGCGAGCGGCTCACGCAATTCGTCGACACGCATCTCGCCGGATTGGGCATCGCCGGCTGAGTCCAATCAGGCCCGGGTGCGCGCGATCGTGCCGGCGACGATCTGCATGGCGACGCCAAGCACCCAGCCTGTCATGATCGCCGCGGTCCAGGCGATGTCCGGCTCGCTGCGCAGCACGATCACGCCGACCGAGAAGAACGCCACCAGCGTGGCGAGGAAGGTGCCGACCGCGCTGAGCAACTCCGCCGCGTCGATCTTGCGCGTAGAGGCCGAGTCCTTCGGGTGAAACAGCTTCGGCGGTGTATCGATGCCGAGATAGAATCCGATCGCGCCGCCCAGCATCATGATGAGCAGGAACGCCTGCGACGTCAGCGCCGAGACGCTCGAGCCGACATGGATGGCGACGAACAGGCCGCTCGCGGCTCCCGCCAGGGCAAGCCCGAAGCGCTCCAGCACATGGGCAAATTTTCTGACGCGGCTGCGCATTGCTCTGCCTCATCAACGAATTGCGCCGTCGTTCAGGCTAGGCCTTTTCGTTGCATCGCGATAGTGCTCCCCACTCACATGACTGCGACCGGCGCCACACTCTGCGGTTACTGCAACCAGTTACACCGATCCACAGGGGGATCGGATCAACGCATGCGGCGCATTCCGCCTGCGCATGACGTCGATTGTCCGACCTCACATGACAACGGGGCAGCCTCGCCGCTGCCCCGTGTTCTTTCTCACCGTCAAAAGCTAGGCCGCGCGGCCAACCGATGCATCGAGATGCTTCAGTCGCGGCAGCACCTCCTGCTTGAGCAACCGCAGCGAATTGTGCCAGGCCTCGGGCTTGTGCTTGTAGTCGAAGCCGAACACCAGCAGCACGCCGAAGCCGCCGACCTCGTGATAGATCTTCTCGATCTTCTCGGTGACGGTTGCCGGAGAGCCGACGATCCAGTTGTTCCGTGCACAATATTCGACCGTGACGTCGCTGTCGGGCACGTCGGGCGAGGCTTTCAGATAATCCTTGAAGCCGAAGTGACCGAGCAGCGGCAGGAAATATTCGCTCATCATCCGGCCCATCATGTCGCCGGTCGAGAGCTTCCAGGCCTCCGCGTCGGTGTCGGCGACGAACACTTCGCGTACCATCCGCCAGTCCTTGCGGCTCGGCTTGCGACCGGTCTTGGCGGCGCCCGCTTCTACCGAATCCCAGTGGCTGCCGACATAGGCCGGGTTCAGGTTGAGGCTCATCGGGATGAAGCCGCGCTCGCCGGCGAGCTTCAAGGTATCCGAGTTCTTCGACAGGCCGGCGACGCCGATCGGCGGATGCGGCGCTTGCTGAGGCTTGATGTGCGGCTTGAGGAAGTCGAACATCGTGTCCGGCTTGGTGACCGTCCAGAACTTGCCCTTGTGCGTCCAGGGTCCCGGCTCGGTCCACATCTTCAGGATGATCTCGAGCGCCTCGCGGGTCATGTCGCGGTTTTGCCCGGACATGCCGTCGACATTGAACATCGCCCAGTCGCTCGGCAGGCCTGATGCCGCAACGCCAAAATTCAGGCGGCCGTTCGAGATGTGGTCGAGCATCGCGACGCGGTTGGCGAGTTCGGCGGGGTGGTGATACGGCAGCAGGAAGCCGCCCGGCCCGATGCGCAGATTCTTGGTCTGCAAAAGCGCCTGCGCCACCAAGAGATCGGGCGACGGGTGCGGCTCCCAGGGCGCGGTGTGGTGCTCGCCGATCCAGGCTTCCTGATAGCCGAGTTCATCGAGCCAGCGCAGCACTTGCAGGTCCCAGTCGTGGCCCTCTTTCAATCCGCACTCCGGCGGATGCGACGGCATCGCGAAGTATCCGAGTTCCATGGGTTTCCTCTCTCGCATTGTTGATGCGTGTCTTGCGCACGCGCTCCGAGAGTACCTGCCCAGGCCGCGGCAGGACAATGGCTTTGTCGCTCCATGATCCGCAGCGAGCGACGACGACTCCGTGATCGGTAACGCGCTAGGACATCACCGGCGAGGCGCGGCCGATCGCGGCGGAATCGAACGGCGCGGTTTGGTAGATTTCGTTGATCCAGTTGCCGAACAGAAGGTGGGCGTGACTGCGCCAGACGTTCTCTGAGCGTCGCGAGGGATCATCGCCCGGGAAATAATTGGCAGGCAGCTGAGCGTTGCCGTCGCGCGCATACTCATCCGCGAGCGTGTCGGTCTCGTACTCGAAATGATTGAAGATATGCAACGAACGGCGCCGCGGATCGCTCACGAGGCAAGGACCGGCCTCCTCGCTGGCGGCGAGGACATGCAGGCCGCGGCTTTGCGAAATGTCGGAGGTCCTGACCTCCGTCCAGCGCGAGACCGGGACGTCGAATCTGTCCGAAAATCCTCTCATGTACGGCGACGCCGGGGCCAGGTTGCGATGTTGGAAAATTCCGAAGGCCTTGCGGGCAAGCTCGTGCTTCGGCACCGCATGGAAGTGATGGAGGGCCGCCTGAGCGGCCCAGCAGATGGTCAAGCAGCTGTGGACGTGGGTTTGCGTCCACTCGAAGATCATCCGCAACTCGGGCCAGTAGCGGACCTCTTCGAACGGCAGGCGCTCGACCGGAGCGCCTGTGATGATGAAGCCGTCGAAGCGCTCGGTGCTGACGTCGCTCCATGGCCGATAGAACGCCGCCAGATGGTCGGCCGACGTGTGACGCGCCACATGATCGGAGATCCGTACCAGCGTCAGCTCGATCTGGAGCGGGGTTGCGCCCAGCAGACGAGCGATCTGCGTTTCGGTGCTGATCTTGTTCGGCATGAGATTGAGCAGCCCGATCCGCAACGGGCGGATGTCCTGCCGTATCGCGTCGGCCTCGCGCATGACCGCGACGCCTTCTGCTTCCAGCGTTTCACGGGCGGGGAGATCGTCGGGGATCTTGATCGGCATGACGCGGCATTCCTTTGCCTGAGGAACGACGCTGGTGGCTCGGGTCCGCTTGGTTGCCGGCTCGGCCACATCCTCCCGGGAGGGAGTGCCACCTTGCCCGGATTGGCAGGTTGGCGTTGGGCGTCGCCCCAACTCTTGATGCGAGTGGAACGCTAGCACGCGGGTATGCCGCGATGCAATTATTCCGCCTCCAAACCGATGCGAGGAGCGATGCCGGCATCGCTCCTCGCATCGACGAAAGCCTCATGGCGAAGCGGGCTTCGCGACCGATGCAGCCTTACCGCGCACCGAAGGTGATCTTGCCGAACAGCGCCTTCTGCGTCGACGGCTGCGAGCGCCAGTATTGCGGCGGTGCCGAGACCTCGCCGCCGAGTTCGGCGGCGGCGTGCCAGCCCCAGCGCGGGTCGTAGAGCATGCCGCGGGCGAGCGCCACCATGTCGGCCTTGCCTGACACGACGATCTCCTCGGCCTGCTTGGCTTCGGTGATCAGGCCGACCGCCATCGTGGTGACGCCGGTCGCCTCCTTCACCGCCTGCGCCGCCGGCACCTGGTAGCCCGGCCCGAGCTGGATCTTCTGCAACGGCGAGACGCCGCCCGACGAGACGTCCATCCAGTCGACGCCGCGCTTCTTCAGCTCTTTGGTGAATTCGATGGTCTGCGCGACGTCCCAGCCGCCCTCGACCCAGTCGGTCCCGGAGACGCGCACGCCGACCGGGATCGCGGCCGGGACCGCCTCGCGCACCGCCTCGAAGACCTCGAGCGGGAAGCGCATCCGGTTCTCCAGCGAGCCGCCATAGGCATCCTCGCGCTGGTTCGCCAGCGGCGACAGGAACTGGTGCAGCAGATAGCCGTGCGCGCCGTGCAGTTCGAGCGCGTCGATGCCGAGCCGGTCAGCGCGCTTCGCGGCAGCGACGAATGCTTCGCGGATGCGCTTCAGGCCGGTATCATCGAGCGCCACCGGCGCGGCCTCGCCGTCCTTATGCGGGACGGCGGATGGCGCCACCGTCTGCCAGCCGCCTTCGGCGATCGGGATCAACTGTCCGCCCTCCCAGGGACGCTGGCTGGAGGCCTTGCGGCCGGCATGAGCGAGCTGCATCGCGACCGCAGCCTTCGAATGCTTGCGCACCGAGGCCAGGATCGGCTTCAGCGCCGCCTCGTTGGCATCGCTGTAAAGGCCGAGGCAGCCCGGCGTGATCCGCCCGATATCCTCGACATGGGTGGCCTCGATGCAGAACATCGCRGCKCCCGACAGCGCCAGCGTGTTGATGTGGGTGAAGTGCCAGTCATTGGCCGAACCGTCGTCGGCCGAATACTGGCACATCGGCGAAACCATGATGCGATTGGAGAGCTTGAGGCCGCGCAGTTCGATCGGAGAGAACAGGGTGCTCATGCGGGGATATCCGGGATCGGGGGAAAGGCGCCGTTAACATAGGGGCCGCCCGGTCGATCACCAACAGGCAGGAGCCGCGGAGAGGCCGGGACGCAGAGCAGCAATGCTCTGACGCCGTTGCCCGCGGATCATTCCACCAGCGTGAATTGCAGCAGCAGATTGCGCTGGATCAGGGAGAAATTGTCATCGGAGATCATGGTCAGCACGGTCTCTCCCTCGTCGGTGACATGGGCATCGATGCCTTCCATATTGTCGATCTCGTTGCCGAGATCGGCGTTGAAGATCGCCGGTCCATCGACCAGGGCACCCGGCGCGATGTCCGACAATGCGAGGCGGCGGATGCGGATGCCGACGCCGCCGATCCAGGAGAATTTCCGCTCCAGGATCAAGAGATCGCCAGAGCGCAGAAGCACCGCGTCGCTGATGTCGAAATTGTCGGTGCGGCGAACGCTGAACTGACCCGGCGTCTTGCCGCCGACCAGGAAGGCGATCAGGTTGCCGCTGGCATCGAGGCCCCGCTCGGACAGTGCGATCAGCGTGCCGGCAAGCGGTTGAACGTTGGCCATCGTCTTGGGAACGAAGACCAGCGCCTCCAGCCCCTTGTTGTTGGGAAGCTTGCGCGCCGCCGCCGGCAGCGGCACCACCTCGCCGCGCGAGCGGGTGAAGCCTTTGGAGAAATCGTAGCGCAGCACCTGGTTGACCCGCTCGAGCCCGACATAGGCGATCGAGCCGTCGAGCGCGAGCGATTCCGAATCGAACCAGCCCCTGTTGACTGTGATCGGCCTGCCATCTGCGCCGAGCAGCGGTGCAGCCTCGACGTCACCCAGCCCGACCATCTCCCGGCCGCGATAGACGATGCGGCCGGTGAGCCAGCTACCGCGATCGCTGACCGCGATGAAGCGCTCACCCCTGGGATCGAGGCGCAACGCCGAGTAGCCGCCGAAACCTGCGAACGACGAGGTCAGGATCAGGCCGCTGCGAAATTCCAGCGCACCGAACCGCACCCGCGAACGATCGCGGATATCGAATGAGGCCAGCGGCCGGGCCTTGACCTCGATCGAAACGGGTTCGTTGACGCGGGACGCACTCGGACCGGCGGCTGGTCTCGGCGGCAATGGAGGCTGCGTCGCGTTTTGCGCCTGCGCGAGACGCGGCAATGCCGCGACCGACAGCCCCGCCGCCATATCTCTCAGGAAATGGCGGCGGCTAGAATGTGAGCGCATGTCTCACGAGTGGAGGCGGCGCCGGGTGCCCGGGGCGGGCGCAGAGCCGTGGGTCTCGCTGAACAGCTCGGCGAGCTTTTCGGTGATGGCACCGCCAAGCTCTTCGGCGTCCACGATGGTGACGGCACGGCGATAATAGCGCGTCACGTCGTGGCCGATGCCGATCGCGATCAGTTCGACCGGCGAGCGGGTCTCGATCTCCTCGATAATGTGACGCAGATGCCGCTCGAGATAATTGCCGGGATTGACCGACAACGTGGAATCGTCCACCGGCGCACCGTCGGAGATCATCATCAGGATGCGGCGCTGCTCGGGACGCGCCAGCAGGCGCTTGTGCGCCCAGTCCAGCGCCTCGCCGTCGATGTTTTCCTTGAGCAGACCCTCGCGCATCATCAGGCCGAGATTCTTGCGCGCACGCCGCCATGGCGCATCGGCCGATTTGTAGATGATGTGGCGCAGGTCGTTGAGGCGGCCCGGATTGGCCGGCTTGCCGGCGGCAAGCCACGCCTCGCGCGACTGCCCGCCCTTCCAGGCGCGGGTGGTGAAGCCCAGGATCTCGACCTTGACGCCGCAGCGCTCCAGCGTGCGCGCCAGGATGTCGGCGCAGGTGGCCGCGACCGTAATCGGGCGGCCACGCATCGAGCCGGAGTTGTCCAGCAGCAGCGTCACCACGGTGTCGCGGAAGGTCGCCTCCTTCTCGTGCATGAAGGACAGCGGGTGATAGGGATCGGTGACGACGCGCGACAGCCGCGCCGGATCGAGGATGCCCTCTTCGAGGTCGAACTCCCAGGCGCGATTCTGCTGCGCCATCAGGCGGCGCTGCAGGCGGTTGGCGAGCCGCGCCACGATACCCTGCAAATGCGCGAGCTGCTTGTCGAGATAGGAGCGCAGCCGCTCCAGCTCGTCATGATCGCAGAGATCCTCGGCCGCGATCACCTCGTCGAATTTCGGCGCGAAGGCATGATACTCCGGACCGCGCGGCTCGTTCTGGCCGCGCGAATTCGGCCGCGTCGCCTCGCCCGGCGTCTCGTCGTCGCCGAGTTCGCCGTCGTCGAACGTATCAGACGTGGAGGCCTGCGCGCTTTCCATCGCGCTCTCGCTCATCTCCTCCGCGGTGGTCTGCGCCTGGTCGGCGCTCATCTCCTGCGCGGCATCGGAATCGGGCGAGCCTTCGGCGCCGGACTGATCGCTCTCGCCGTCCTGGTTCTCGTCCTGGTCGTCGTCATCGTCGGAATCCATGTTGCGGTCGTCGCCGAGATCGAGCGCCGACAGCAGATCATGGACGAGGTCGCCGAACCGGGCCTGGTCCTCGGTGAAGCGGCTGAGCTTGTCGAGCCGCGAGCCGATCTTGTCCTCCAGCAACGGACGCCAGAGATCGACCATCTTCTTCGCGGCGGCGGGCGGAGCGAGGCCGGTGAGGCGCTCGCGCACCAGCATCGCCAGCGCATCCGACAGCGGTGCGTCGGCGCGGTCGGTGATCTCGTCATACTTGCCGCGATGGAAATGGTCGTCGAGCATCGCGGTCAGGTTCTTCGCCACACCCGCCATCCGCCGCGAGCCGATCGCCTCGACACGCGCCTGCTCGACCGCTTCGAACACGCCGCGCGCCTGCGGATTGCCGGGCATCAGCTTGCGATGCACCTTGGGATCGTGACAGGCGATCTTGAGCGCGATCGAATCGGCGTGGCCGCGCACGATCGCCGCATCGCGCTTGGTCATCTTGCGCGCCGGCTCCGGCAGCCGCGCCTTGCCGGGCGCGAGCCCGGGACGCTCGGCGGCGAACGAGACCTCGAGCTCCGGCTTCTTGGCGATCGCCTTCAGGCACGCCGACACCGAGCGCTTGAACGGCTCGGTCGGTGCTTCCTTCGACCCGGGACGGAATTTGATGTTGGAGGTTGTCATAGCGATTTCGTAAACCAATGGCGCGTGACGCCACCGGGATATCCCTCAATCGAACCGAACTCTTTATATCCGTTGGCGCGGTAGAAGCCCGGCGCCTGGAAGTTCATCGTATCCACGTAGGATTGCGTCGCTCCGAAGCGCCGCGCCTCGTCCTCGATCGCCTTGATCAGCTTGGCGCCGAAGCCCTTGCTGCGAAACCTCTGCTCCAGCCAGAACAACTGGATGAACAACACCGCTGTCCAGACCTCGCCGACGACGCCGCCGACGATCTCGTCACCCTGGCGCAGCGAGATGGCGAAGCGCTTGTACTTCTGCTTCCCCATCTTCTCGTTGTTGTAGCGGAGCAATCCGCCGAGCACCGCTTTCTTCGTCTGTGTGACTGTGCGCTCGACGGAGAGTTTCGGCATGGACTAGCTGAGCGCCACGTTGACCGAGGATTCCGGCAGCTCGACGTTGAAGCAGCGCTGGTAGAACTCGGCCACGAGCGGCCGCTCCAGCTCGTCGCACTTGTTGAGGAAGGTGACGCGGAACGCGAAGCCGATGTCGCTGAAGATATCGGCGTTCTCGGCCCAGGTGATCACCGTGCGCGGGCTCATCACCGTCGACAGATCGCCATTGGCGAAGGCGTTGCGCGTGAGGTCGGCGAGCCGCACCATCTTGTTGACGATGTCGCGGCCTTCCTGGGTGCGATAGTGCTTCGCCTTGGCCAGCACGATCTCCACTTCCTCGTCATGGGCGAGGTAGTTCAGCGTGGTGACGATCGACCAGCGGTCCATCTGGCCCTGGTTGATCTGCTGGGTGCCGTGATAGAGGCCCGAKGTGTCGCCGAGGCCRACCGTGTTGGCGGTCGAGAACAGGCGGAACGCCGGATGCGGCTTGATCACCTTGTTCTGGTCGAGCAGCGTCARGCGGCCGGAGACTTCCAGCACGCGCTGGATCACGAACATCACGTCCGGRCGRCCGGCGTCATAYTCGTCGAACACMAGCGCGATATTRTGCTGCARCGCCCAAGGCAGGATGCCRTCGCGGAATTCGGTGACCTGCTTGCCGTCCTTGACCACGATCGCGTCCTTGCCGACGAGGTCGATACGGCTGATGTGGCTGTCGAGGTTGACGCGSACGCAMGGCCAGTTGAGSCGGGCCGCRACCTGCTCGATATGGGTCGACTTGCCGGTGCCGTGATAGCCGGTGACCATCACGCGGCGGTTCTTGGCGAAGCCGGCRAGGATCGCGAGCGTGGTGGCGCGGTCGAAGCGATAGTCGCTGTCGACYTCMGGCACGTGCGGATCGACTTCGGAATAGGCGGGAACTTCCAGGTCGCTATCGATCCCGAACACCTGCCGGACCGACACCTTCATGTCGGGCAAGCCGACGGGTTCCTGATTCTTGGTCTGGACGGCGGTCGTCATTCATCCTCCGAGGTCCCGGGCATTCCCGAAACCAGATTGATCGTTTGGCTGCGGATTGGGTGCTAAACGCCAGCCTAGCAGAGAGCAACGRTCGGCAGAAGCCCGAGGGCCAATCAAAGTTCCGTTGTTCTATCATGAAGATAGGGCCGGCGTTCGGTTTTTGGAGGGCTGCCCTGCGAATCGCGCCGTACTTTTGTCCGATCGACGCCGACGCCTGACCGGAACCAGGCACTTTTCACCCCTGACCCGAGTTGTTAGGTCTGACACCCACACGCACGCCGCCACAGGAATCTTGTGACTTCATTCCTCGATCCCCTGATCACATTCGTTTCGGCCCATGCCTGGCTCGCCTATCTGACGCTGTTTCTGGCTGCCCTGCTGGAGGCCGTGCCGGTGGTCGGCTCGCTGGTGCCGGGCTCGACCATCATCCTGGCGCTGAGCGCGCTGGTGCCCGGCGGCGAATTGAAGCTGTGGCCGGTGCTGGCCGCCGCAGCCGCCGGCGCAATGCTTGGTGACGGCACCGCCTACCTGATCGGCTATCGCAGCCAGCGCGAGATCCTGTCGGCCTGGCCGCTGTCCAATTATCCGCGGGTGGTGGCGCAGAGCGAGGCCTTCTTCAACCGCTGGGGCGTGCTGGCGGTGTTCTTCGCCCGCTTCGTGCCGCCGATCCGCGCCTTCGTACCGCTCACGGCGGGCGCGCTCGACATGCCGCCACAGCGCTTCTACGCGGTCAACATCCCCGCGATCCTGCTCTGGGCGCCGGCGCATGTGCTGCCCGGCGTGCTCGCGGTCACCGCGCTGCATGACTATGCCGGCCTGCCGCACCACGAGCATGTCGGCAAGCACCTGTGGATGTTCGCGGTGGCGGGCTGTGCCGTGATCCTGGCGCTCGCGGTCTGGACCATCCGCCGCCGGCATGGCGGCGGCCTGATCGAAACCGCCAAGCCGACGAAATAGCTAGATGCTGTTGGTCGCGCCGGCCCGCCCCGGCGCCGGACCGACATAGCGGGCACGAGGCCTGATCAGCCTGCCGAGCGCGAGCTGCTCGCTGGCATGCGCGATCCATCCGACGCTGCGGGCCATCGCGAACAGCGCGAGCTCGCTGCCTGCCGGCATCCGCAGCGCATGCACCAGCACCGCCAGCGCGTAATCGATGTTGACGAACTCGCCGGTCGCCTCCGCGATCCGCTCCGGCACCTCCCGGGTGAATTTGCGCGGCGCACCGGCCCGCGTCAGCGCCTCGAGCAGCGAGATCGCGCGCGGATCGCCCTTCTTGTAGACGCCGTGGCCGAAGCCGGCGAAGCGCTCACCAAGCGCGACGCGCTCACGGACCACAGGCGCTACGTCGTTGTCGAGCATCGTCTTGACCAGGCGCGAGGCGAGCACGCCGGCGCCGCCGTGCATCGGCCCTTTCAGCGCGACGAGGCCTGCGATCACCGCGTCGTACAGATTGAGCCCGGTCGATGCCGCGCAACGCGCGGCTGTCTCTTATACACATCTAGATGTGTATAAGAGACAGGTCTTGACCAGGCGCGAGGCGAGCACGCCGGCGCCGCCGTGCATCGGCCCTTTCAGCGCGACGAGGCCTGCGATCACCGCGTCGTACAGATTGAGCCCGGTCGATGCCGCGCAACGCGCGGTGAAGGTGGAGGCATTCAATTCATGATCGGCGAGCAGCACCAGTGCGCGGCGGATCAGGTCGGGCGCATGCTTGTTGTCGGCCGCCCACACCCGCGCCACCTGCTGATGCAGCGGTTCGGCCGACGGCACGGCGTTGAGCATGGTCGCGACCAGCAGCCGCAAGATCCGCCCGCCAACCATGGCGCGGCCGTCGGGCGCGCGGGTGAAGGCGCCGGGATCGGCACTTGCCGCGAGCGCCAGCACGGCGACGGTGCGGTCGATCGGCTGCGCCCGCCGCGCCGCCTCCGCGATCGCGCGCATTTCATCGGAGACGTGCGGACAATTGTCGGGGACGAACGGATCGACGCCGGTGACGTCCCACAGCAGCGTCGCGGTGTGCTCCAGCGTATCCCGTTCAGCGAGATCGACGCAGTTCACACCGCGATAGATCGGGCCTTGCTCGGTGATGGTGGCGATCGCCGAATCCATCACCGGCAGTTCGGCGTCGAAATTGCGGAACCCGCGCGGCTCCGGCGACGGCACACGGCGCTCCTTCAGGCCCCTGATGTCCTCGGCACGGTAGCGGTGGCTGCGCGAATCCGGCGACGGCTCGGAGCGGATCAACCCGCGGCTGACATAGGCATAGAGGGTCGCCGGCGAGATCGCGAGCTCGGCGGCGGCTTCTCGGGCAGAGAGGTAAAGCTCGGCGGATTTTTTCATATTGATTGATATAATCAAGATTGATCAACTCGTCGAGAGGCCCGACCTTTGCGGTGTGAAGCAAGGAGATCGGGCCATGAACATGATTCTCACCAAGAGCCAGATCGGTCTGGACGGCGTTCCCGCCGCCGAGACCGTGTTGAGCCATGTCGACGGCGAGCGCGGCGAACTGATCATCGCCGGCGAGCACGTCGCCAACCTCGCGGGCAAGTCGAGCTTCGAGGGCGTTACCGCGCGGCTGTGGAACGGCGCCACCGGCAAGTCGCTGAGCGAAGCCAATGTCCGCGCCAGCCTCGGGGCCGCCCGCGAACGCGCCTTCGCCCGGCTGCCGGACCTGCTGCCGGCGACCCGCGGCATGTCGATCGTCGACGGCTTCCGTGCCGCCATCGCGGGATTGCGCGGCGAGAACGGGCTGGAGCACGAGGCAACCATTGTCGGCGCCTTCCCGGTGATCGCCGGCGCCCTGGTCCAGCGCGCCAGGGGGCATGATCCGATCGCGCCGGAGGCGAATGCGAGCCACGCCGCCGATACGCTGCGGATGCTGCTGGGTCACACGGCCGAGCCGCGCGAAGCTGCCGCGCTCGATGCTTATTTCGTCACGGTCTGCGATCACGGCATGAATGCATCGACCTTCACCACGCGGGTGATCGCCTCGACGCAGGCCGACCTGTTCGCGGCCATCACCGGCGGCTATTGCGCGCTGACTGGCCCGCTGCATGGCGGCGCGCCGGAGCCGGTGCTGGAGATGCTGGACGCGATCGGCACGCGGGAGCGCATCAAGCCCTGGGTCGACGGCGCGCTGGCGCATGGCGAACGGCTGATGGGCTTCGGCCACCGCGTCTATCGCGTGCGCGACCCGCGGGCCGACGTGCTGAAGGTCGCAATCGAGCGACTGGAAGCCAGTGGTGCCGACCTGCCATTCGCCGGCGAGGTCGAAGCCTATATCCGCGAGGCGTTGCGGAAGAAGAATCCGGAGCGGCCGCTCGAGACCAATGTCGAGTTCTTCACCGCGATCCTGCTCGACGCCCTGAAGATCCCACGACAGGCGTTCACGCCGATCTTCGCCGTGGCCCGCGCCGCCGGCTGGACCGCGCACGCGCTCGAGCAGCGCCGCACCGGGCGGCTGATCCGGCCGAGCTCGTCCTATGTCGGGGCAGTGCCGAAGGGCTGAAACAGCGGAAAACATGCGGCGGCGGAGCCACGAACTCCGCCGTCGTCCCTGCGAACGCAGGGGCGACGGAAGTGCGAACTCAGGCCTCGCGCACCACGGTCTTCAGATAATTATACGCCTTGATGATCTCGATCAGGCGATCCTCGGTGGAGCGGTCGCCGCCATTGGCGTCGGGATGGTGCTGCTTCACCAGCGCCTTGTATTTCGACTTGACGTCTTCGAGCGTCGCCCCGGCGCCGAGCCCCATCACCAGCAGCGCCTTGCGCTCGGCGTTCATGACCTTGCGGGTCTCGGGCTTGGGCTCCGCGCCACCAGGTCCCGGACGCCAGCGGCCGCGGCCGTTGAGTTCGGAGAAGACATGGAACGGATCGGAGGCGGCATCGAGACCGCTCTCCTTCTTGCCGTTGTTGGCGCCCATCTTCCAGGTCGGACGGTGACCGGTCAGCGCATCCTTCTGGTAGCGCGCGACGTCGTCAGGATTCATGCCCTGGAAGAAATTGTACGACTGGTTGTATTCGCGGACGTGATCGAGGCAGAAGTGCCAATACTCGCGCGAATTCTCGCGGCCCTTCGGGGCGCGGTGCGCGCCCTTGTTCTGGCAACCCGCCCACTCGCAGGTCACAGCCTGCTCGCCAGCCTGCGCCTGGCGCTTCGCACTCACCTTGGTCGGCTTGATGCGAATGGAGTCGAAGAATTTTGATGAATCGATCGGCATGTTCTCTTTGACTACGCAATGCACAATTCTTCAAGTCTTGACATTGCGCAGACCTTGTTTCCCGCTTGCACCATTGACGAAAAGCCGCCGCGAACCTAACTCCGCCGCCATGAGCACCAAAGACGTTATCATAAACAAGTTGCGTGAAGCTTTCTTGCCGGAAAGCCTCGACGTGATCGACGAGTCACATCTGCATGAAGGCCACGCCGGCCACAGGCCAGGCGGRGAGACACATTTCAGGGTATATATTGTGTCTCCGGCCTTCGAAGGGAAGAGCCGGATCGAACGCCATCGCACGATTAATGCGACACTGGCGCAGGAACTCGCCGGCTCGGTGCACGCGCTGGCGATCCACGCCCACGCCCCCGGGGAAAAGCCGCGCTAGTTCGTGCTTGCCGCAAGACGCCACGCCGGTTTTCCGTTACTGAGGATAAATACTCCCGGCGATCGACCTGCTTCATATGCGGGCAGGACATTGCGCTTGGTATCGCCGCCGATTTGGATGGGCCGTTCATGATCCCTTGCTGGCCGCGCTTCCGGTCGACCATCACCGCCGTCGGCCTGCTGCTGATCTGCGCGATGCGTCCGGCCGCGGCTCTCGACATGCCGAGCCCGTTCGTCCAGGAAGTGTTGATCAAGAGCATCCTGGTCTCGCTCAACGATGCGGTGGCCGCGAACAATTTCACGGTATTTCACACCAAGATCTCGAAGCCGTTCCGCGACCAGTTTTCGCCCGACAAGCTGAAGACCATCTTCAAGGATCTGGTCGACAAGCACGCGGTGTTCGATGCCGTGGTCGCCAAGCCGATCGTCCTCGATCAGGACGCCAAGATAGACGAGAAGGGCGTGTTGCGGCTGAACGGCCATTTCGACACCACGCCCAAGCAGGTGAACTATCAACTCGGCTTCATTTCCTCCGACGGCGCGTGGAAGCTGTCCGGCATCGCGATCGACATCCATTAGCAGCAGCCGGCGCCGCCTATCAGATCTCGTCATCCTGATGAGGAGCCGCGAGGCGGCGTCTCGAACGATGCACGGCCACCAGTCCGGCCGTCGACCCTTCGAGACGCGCACGACGCGCGCGCCTCCCGCGACAAAGGCGGAGCCTTTTGCGCGGGGGTGACGGTGCCGGCGGACGGCTCGCGCGAACTAGAGCGTTTTCGAGCGAAGTGGATACCGGTTCGCGTGAAGAAAACGCGTCAACACAAGAACCTAGAGCCCCGTTCCGATTCCATCGGAACGGGAAAGGCTCTAGAACGCCGTCCCCGCCCGCTTCGGCTTCCGCTCGTCGAGTTCGGCCGCCTCGCGCGGAACCGCGACGATGCGCAGCGCGGTGATGCGGTTGCGCTCGCGGCGGAGCACGCGGAAACGGAAGCCGTGGAAGGTGAAGCTCTGGCCGCGATCGGGAATCGAGCGCGCCTCATGGATCACGAGCCCGGCGACGGTGGTCGCCTCCTCGTCCGGCAGGTGCCAGTCCATCGCGCGGTTGAGATCGCGGATCGGCACCGAACCATCGACCACCACCGAACCATCCGGCTGGGCGCGGACACCGGCGACGACGACGTCGTGCTCGTCGGAGATGTCGCCCACGATCTCCTCCAGGATGTCCTCCAGCGTCACCATGCCTTCAACCTCGCCATACTCGTCGACCACGAGGGCGAAATGGGTCTTGCGGCGACGGAACGCTTTCAGCTGCTCGGAGACCGGACGCATCTCCGGCACGAACCAGGGCGGCAGTGCGATCGCCGACGCATCGATCGCGGACATGTCGCCCTCGTTGGCGCGGATCGCGCGCAGCAGGTCCTTGGCGTGCAGCACGCCGACGATGTTCTCCGGCTTCTCCCGCCACAGCGGAATGCGGGTGTATTCGCTCGCCAGCACCTCGCGCACCAGCTCCTCGGGCGGCAGGTCGGCGTTGACCGTGGTCATTTCGGTGCGATGGACCATCACGTCCGACACTTGCAGCTCGCTCAGGTCCAACAAGCCGCCGAGCATGTCGCGGTCCTGCTTCTCGACCTTGCCTTCGTGATGCAGCAGATCGACCGCGCCGCGCAGGCGCTCGGTCGGCGACAGCACCGCCTGATGGGCCCCGACCTTGATGCCGAGCAGCCTCATCAGGGCGCGAACGATGACCTCGATCACGGTCAGCAGCGGACCGAGCACCAGCACCGTGAGCCGCATCGGCCGCGCCACCAGCAGCGACACCCGCTCCGGCGCGTTGATCGCAACGGTCTTCGGCAGCACTTCCGCGAAGATCACCACCAGCACCGTCATCACGCCGGTGGCATAGAGCACGCCGACATCTCCGAACCACGCGGTGAAGATGCCGGTCGCAAGCGCGGAGGCGCCGATATTGGCGATGTTGTTGCCGAGCAGCAGCGCGCCGATCATCCGCTCGCGCATCGCCATCAGGCTGGAAACGACCGTGGCCTCGCCATTGCCYTGCTTCGACAGCCGCATCATGCTGGCGCGCGAGGCGCCCGTCAGCGCGGTCTCGCTCGCCGAGAAGAARGCSGAGACCAGCAGACAGCCAATGACGATGGAAAGGGTTATCCAGTCCAACTTCGTTCACCCGAACCTTGCGAGCACRTCTTGCAGAGCCGGCCYCGACCTTTCGCCAATACGGTCCGCCGGMTCCACATCATGCYCTAGCGTTGATCAAGCTTGCGCTGCAGGAAGTCGCGCACCGGCTGCGGCTCGACATTRTTGGCGATCACGGCSCGGCCGACGGCCTCCAGCAGGATGAAGGTGAGCTTGCCRCGCTTGACCTTCTTGTCCTGCGCCATCAGCGCCAGCAGCGCGTCGGCATCGGCGAGCCCCTCCTGCGTGAAGCCTGCGATATCCTGCAGGCGCGTTGGCAATCCTACCGCGGAAAGATGACGCGCGATGCGKGCYGCATCRTCGGTCGAGATCATGCCGAGYTGCGCGGAGAATTCSGCGGCGAGCACCATGCCGACCGAAACGCCCTCRCCATGAAACAGCCGGTCCGAGAAGCCGGTCGCGGCYTCCAGCGCATGGCCGAAAGTGTGGCCGAGATTGAGCAGCGCRCGCTCSCCGGTCTCGCGCTCGTCGCGSGAGACGACACCGGCCTTGGCGCGGCAMGAGGTCGCGATGGCGTGCTCGCGKCCGGCGCCGCCSGMGAAGATGTCGGCGTGGTTGKYYTCGAGCCAGGCGAAGAACGCTTSRTCACCMAGRATGCCATAYTTCGCGACCTCGGCGTAGCCGGCGCGGAACTGGCGYGGCGACAGCGTRTCGAGCACGGAGGTATCGGCGATCACMAGCACCGGCTGGTGGAAYGCGCCGATCAGGTTCTTGCCYTGCGGCGAATTGATGCCGGTCTTGCCGCCGACCGAGGAATCGACCTGCGCCAGCAGCGAGGTCGGCACCTGCACGAAGTCGACGCCGCGGCGCAGGATCGCGGCCGCGAAGCCTGCGAGATCGCCGACCACGCCGCCACCGAGCGCGATCACCAGGTCGTTGCGCTCGATCTTCGCCGCGATCAGCGCCTCGCTGACCTSYGYCAGCGTGGCGTAGCTCTTCGAGCCYTCRCCCTCCYCRACGACGATCCGCGACGTCGGCACGCCTGCCGATGCGAGCGACGCCTCGGTCGGCTCCAGCCAGTGCYTGGCGACGGTKCGGTCRGTGACGATGGCGGTGCGCRCGCCGGGCCGCAGYGCCGCRACGCGCGCGCCGAGSGAYTGCAACACGTCRCGGCCGATRACGATGTCGTAGGCGCGGTCGCCGAGCGCGACATCGACGGTAACGGAAGCAGGGTGTTTCAAGGGCGCAGTCATGAGGTCGTGTTCATTCCATCAGATGGTGGTTCTTCGGCCGGACGCACGCCGCACAGATGCGCATGCAGGGCCTCGAGACATTCGTCGACGATGCGGTCGTGCGGCACGTCGCGCGAAGCGATCGTCAGATCCGCGTTGCTGTAGATCGGCTCGCGCTCGCCGAGCAGCCGGATCACCGTCGCCTCGGGGTCGGCGGTCTGTAGCAGCGGCCGATCGGCGCGGCGGCGGACCCGGCGCATGATGATCTCGCTGTCGGCCTTGAGCCAGATCGAGATCGCCCGCTCGCGAATCCGGTTGCGGGTCTCCTCGCGCATGAAGGCGCCGCCGCCGGTCGCCAGCACGACCGGGCCGCTGTCGAGGATGCGCGCGATCACGCGCGCCTCGCCGTCGCGGAAATACGGCTCGCCATGGGTCTCGAAGATCTCCGGGATCGTCATGTCCGCCGCGGTCTCGATCTCGGTGTCGGCATCGGTGAACGGCAGCTTGAGCCGCGCCGCCATCCGCCGGCCGATGGTCGACTTGCCGGCCCCCATCATGCCGACCAGCACGATCGACCGCGTCCCCAGCRCGGCCGCGATGTCGGCCTCCAGGGTCGGGTGGGTGGGYGCSGGTACGGCCGCGTCGGACATCAAAAAGCTCGGATATTGGGACGAATTGTTCAGAATTCGAGCCACCTATACTACCCCCGGCGAYACCGTTACCAGCGACTCTTGCAACSGCGCGGGGAACATGTTGGATGATTYCATTRGTTAATTCGCCGCCCGAGTCGCTTCCATGCCCAGCCTGTTCCGCTTCCTGACGGTCGTCGCCGTGATTTTCGGGATCGGCTACGGCATCGTCTTTGCGCTGGCGAATTTCGTGCATCCGAAGCCGCGGGAAATGACCGTGACCATCCCACCGGATAAGTTCCTCAAGAAATAGGCGCTATGAGTCTTGGCATGACCGCAYCCGCCAAGATCACCACCMAGATCGCCCSCAAGACCCCSGCAACGGCYCMGGCCAGGACCGCGCAGCCGAAGTCCTCCGACGCCMGAYTGACCGCGCTGTTCCTCGACATGCTCGCSGCGGAACAGGGCGCCGGYGCCAAYACRCTSGACGCCTACCGGCGCGACCTCACCGATTTCTCCGATTATCTCGCCCGTGCGGGCGCCGATTTCACCGGCGCCGACACYGAGRYCCTGCGCGGCTATCTCGCYGACCTCGATACCAGGGGTTTCAAGTCGACCAGCGTGGCGCGGCGGCTGTCGGCGATGCGGCATCTGTATCGTTTCCTGCTCAACGAACGGATCCGCRCCGACGATCCGGCCGCGATCCTGTCCGGGCCGAAGCGCGGCCGYGGCCTGCCSAAGGTGCTSTCSATMKCMGACGTCGACCGCATGCTGACCCGCGCCAAGCARCTGACCCAGACCGACGTCTCGCCWGCRCAGCGRYTGCGYGCRCTGCGGCTGCAYTGCCTGCTCGAGGTRCTCTACGCCACCGGGCTGCGCGTCTCCGARCTGGTGTCGCTGCCGGYCKCSGCRGCGCGGCGCGACGCGCGGATGATCGTGGTGCGCGGCAAGGGCAACAAGGAGCGGCTGGTGCCGCTGAACGATGCCTCGCGCCAGGCGATGGCGGATTACCTCGCGGCGCTGGAGGTGATGACGCCGAAGGCGAAGAAGGCCGCGCCGTCGAAATGGCTGTTTCCCTCCTCCGGCGAGAGCGGCCATCTGACCCGGCAGCATTTCGCCCGCGACCTCAAGGAGCTCGCGAGCGCCTCCGGCCTCGCGCCGCGGCTGGTCTCGCCGCATGTGCTGCGTCACGCCTTCGCCAGCCACCTGCTGCATAATGGCGCGGACCTGCGCATCGTGCAGACCCTGCTCGGTCACACCGACATCTCGACCACCCAGATCTACACCCATGTGGTCGAGGAGCGGCTGAAGAGCATGGTCCGCGACCTGCATCCGCTGGCCGAGAAGTAAATCCGGCGCACCCCGATCGCGTCGGGACATCGATACCGTCGCCTCATCCGCCTTGACTTCCGCAGCATCTCCGCAGAAACAGCGTTACCTGCCTGCGATCCCGAGGCGTGCATTCCGCCTGAATGCGCGTTAACCGATTGAAGTTACAAAACTTCTTTGTCATTCGCTGAATCCGCTTCGCCCCTCGCACCGTTCCTCCCTATATTGAGTTGATGCCCGACCCGATGCGCAGCTATCTCGACTTCGAAAAACCTGTCGCCGAGCTTGAATCCAAGATCGACGAGTTGCGCACGCTTGCCGCCAGCGGCAGCGATATCGGCGACGAGGTCGCACGGATCGAGGACAAGGCGGCGCAGGCGCTCACCGAGCTCTATGCCAATCTGACGCCGTGGCAGAAGACGCAGGTGGCGCGGCATCCGCAGCGGCCGCATTTCACCGATTTCGTCGGCGCGTTGATCACCGAATTCACGCCAATGGCCGGCGACCGCAAATTCGCCGACGACGAGGCGCTGATCGGCGGCTTCGGCCGCTTCCGCGGCGAGAGCATCTGCGTGGTCGGCCAGGAGAAGGGCGGCACCACCGAGAGCCGTATCAAGCACAATTTCGGCATGGCGCGTCCCGAAGGCTATCGCAAGGCGGTGCGCCTGATGGAGATGGCCGACCGCTTCGGCATCCCGGTGCTGTCGATCGTCGATTCCGCCGGCGCCTATCCCGGCATCGGCGCCGAGGAGCGCGGCCAGGCCGAGGCGATCGCGCGCTCGATCGATGCCTGCCTGTCGCTCGGCGTGCCCAATGTCGCGATCGTCACCGGCGAAGGCATGTCGGGCGGCGCCATCGCCATCACCACCGCGAACCGCGTGCTGATGATGGAGCACGCGATCTACAGCGTGATCACGCCCGAGGCGGCGTCCTCGATCCTGTGGCGCGACGGCAGCAAGGCACAGGAAGCCGCCAACAGCATGAAGATCACCGCCCAGGACATGCTGCGCTTCGGGGTGATCGACCAGGTCCTGAAGGAGCCCGCCGGCGGCGCTCATCGCGATCCCGCCGCGATGATCGCGACCACCGGCGATGCCGTCGCCCAGGCGCTCAACGACCTACGAAATCTTGATCCGGACGCGATTCGCAAGCAGCGGCGCCAGAAGTTCCTGGATATCGGCCGCAAGCTCGGCTGAGGCGCCCAAACGCCGGATTTTTCGCCCAAACTGGGCAATTTCGCCGCAATTGGGCCCCGAGCCGGGTCTTTAACGTTCCTTGAACCATGCTTGCTACCGTGAGGGCCGTCAGCCCCTGTTCAGGTTGCGAGCAGGGGTCGTCGAAGGCTAATATTTTACACAATGGCTTCAGGGCATATTCGCCGTGTTGGGGTCGCGAAAATCGCCCGGTGGGTGTGGAGCTCGGACTTGACTCATCGCACGCTCGTACGCGCGCTTCTGACTTCGGCGATGCTCGCCGCGAGTGCCTTGCTCGCCGGTTGCGACAGCGATCAGATCTCGCTCGCCCAGAACGCCAAGGCCAACCAGCCGGTCCCGCCGAAACTCGTCGCTGCCATGGCCGAAAAGGACATGGATATGCAGTCGCCGATCCTGATCCGCTTGTTCAAGCAGGAGGCCGAGCTCGAGGTCTGGAAGCAGACCCGCTCCGGCCAGTTCGCGCTGCTCAAGACCTATCCGATCTGCCGCTGGTCGGGCGATCTCGGCCCGAAGGTCCGCGAAGGCGATCGCCAGGCGCCCGAAGGGTTCTATTCGATCAACCCCAGCCAGATGAATCCACAGTCGGCCTATTATTTGTCGTTCAACACCGGCTATCCCAACGCCTTCGACAAGTCGCTCGGCCGCACCGGTTCGGAGCTGATGGTGCATGGCGATTGCTCGTCGCGCGGCTGCTACGCGATGACCGACGAGCAGATCGCGGAAATCTATTCGCTCGGCCGCGAATCCTTCTTCGGCGGCCAGAAGGCGTTCCAGTTTCAGGCCTATCCGTTCCGGATGACCGCGGTGAACATGGCCAAGCACCGCAACAACCCGAACATGCCGTTCTGGAAGATGATCAAGGTCGGCAATGATCATTTCGAAGTGACGAAGCAGGAGCCGAAGGTCGACTTCTGCGAGAAGAAGTACGTCTTCGACGCAGCGAAGCCGGCAGACGCGACCCGCGATCCGGTTTTCAATGCCTCGGCGAAGTGCCCGGCCTATGTGATCCCCGAGGAGATCGCGAGCGCTGTGCGCGAGAAGGAACAGCGCGACGACGCCGAGATGGCCAAGCTGGCCGCCAAGGGCACGCCGGTCGCGCGCCTCAACACCGGCATCGACGGCGGCATGAACGCGATCTTCGCCTCGAAGATTCCGGAAGGAAACACCGGTCTCTCCGAAGGCGGCGACAGCCAGGCSYTGCAATCGATGTCGCTSGCCCGYGCGCCSGGCACGATYCCCGGAACGGTCAATCCGCCCCGGCCCAACCTCGCGGTCCAGCAGGAAGAGCCTGTGGTCGCGACGACATCATCGACCACGGTCGCGAGAGCGCCGTCGTCCACCCCGCCGGCCGGCACCCGTGTCGCCTCGGCGAACGCGTCCGACAAGTCGGAAGGCTTCCTCTCCAGCTTCGCGCGCAAGGTCGGCATCGGCGGCACCGCCGATGCGAGCCAGCCGGCCGCCAGGCCCCAACCACAGGCCCCGGTCGTCGCCGCGCCGGCCAGGCCGAAGGTCGCCGAGACAAAACCGCAATCCGTGGTTCGCGTCGCACCGAAGGCCGAACCGAAGCAGGCCGCCAGGCCGGCGCTGAAGCCGTCGGTCACCGACACTGCCGCAGCCGCTCCGGCCGCAGGCACCGGCACTCAGCTCGCCGGCTCCGCGCCGGTGGTGCAGTCCAACTCGTTCGACACCCGCTTCTCGGCGGTGAAGTAGTCGCGGCGCGCACCGCACGACATCACTTCTTCGGGACGAGGGTCGAGAACATCACCGCCAGTTGCGCCTGGCGGTTGGTCCCGGTCTTCAGGAAGATCGACTTGAGCTGGTTGCGCACCGTCTCCTTCGAGAGCCGTCGTTCGACGGAGAACGAATTGAGGTCCTTGCCGGTGGCGATTGCCACCGCAAGGCGCGCCTCGGCGGCCGTCAGATCGAACACCTCGCTGAAGGTTGCCGTCGCGGCGGCGTACGGCGCATCGGTATCCGAGATGACCAGGATTCCGTGAAATGCTGACAGCGGAGAACGCGTCAGCCCGGGAAGCCGCATCGGATAGATGACGAGCTTGCCGCCCGACCTCTTGGGCAGCACGACCGGTGGCACCGTCGAAGTCGTCTGGCTCCACAGCAGCGTCTTGATGGCACCCGCCAGTTGCTCGTTGGCTTCGGCATCCTGGCAGAAGATCCGCCCTGCGGATATGCCGAGGTCCTCTCCAATCAGGCGCTCGGCCGCGGCATTGGCGCGGACCGCGCTTCCCCGCCGATCGAGCAGGATCGCGGCGCGCTCGGAAAAATCGAATGCATCGAGCGCGGCCTCCGCCCTGGCCAATCCGAGTGCTGCGCCGGTCTGGACAACCGAGTCGAACGTATTCGACAATGCGGCGAGCCCACTCAATTCGGTCGCGGAAAACGGCCCCTGGTCGCGGGTTCGCTGAATGCTCAGCACCCAGACGAATTCGCCGCGACCGACCCGCACGCCGGCCCAGTCGGTCAGATTGCAGGCCCCGAGGAAGTCCTGATAGTAGGGCGACCGCTTGCGGACCTCGGCGGGCAGGCAATCATCATCCGTCACCACGCCGTCGCGCAACAGCTTGGCCTCCGCGCGGTAGCGTTCATCCCGATCGATCCAACCATCCTCGACGTAGAGATTCCAGCTCTTCTCCATCGCAGGGGCGGACGAGACGAACGGCAGCGCCCCAACCAGCGGGAACAGGACGGCGCCAAATGATCCCGTGCATTTGGAAGCTGTCTCGAGCGCCTCGGTCCAAAGCGAGGGATCGACCGCGGCGGCGGCCAAGGCACGCGTGATCCGTTCCTGATCAAACGGTTCCATGCACCATCCCGGTTGGACCAAAGTCCGCCAAGGCTCGCAAAAACATAGCCCAATCGGGTCAGCGTGCGCCAAGGGCCGGAGATTATCAAGCCTTGGAACCGCCCGGCACGGCAGCATCGGACTCTTCGAGGCTCGGCGATATGGCGTCAGCGTCGCGTTGATCCCCCTTGCCCCCTTGCCAAGCGCGCGGACCGCGATGACATGAAGCGGGATGTCGACGTGAGAGGCAGCGATGGACGATCAAGCCACGCGAGCGGCGCTGCAGCGCCATTGGGACGCTTCGGACGCGAGCGATTTCGAGCGCGAGCACGACATCTACCGGGAGGATGCCGTGCTCGACTATCCGCAATCGGGCGAACGGATCCGCGGCCGACGCAAGATCCAGGAGAGCCGGACGGTCCAGCCGAACACGAAGCGATTCACGATCCGGCGCATGATCGGCAGCGGCGACCTCTGGGTCACCGAATTCGTGCTGACCTATGACGGCAGGCCATCCTATGTGGTCAGCATCATGGAATTCCGCGACGGGCTGGTCGCGCACGAAACGCAGTACTTCGCCGACGCGTTCGATCCCGGACCGTCGCGCGCGCATCTTGTCGAGCGCCAATGAAAGCGGGCCGCACGATGCTGCTCGTGAGCTCTTGATCGCCAATGCATTCTGGAGGGCATTACGAATCATCATGGCGCCATCGCGATTGCGGTCGCGGCGATTCCAATTCACACGACAACAGAGAATTCCTGACGACAACTGCGGAACTCCCACGACCGATTGCCAAGCCTCGCACTTGGTGTGATACTCAACAATGCAATCGAGGGTTCCGCAAAATTCCCAGACGTTCAGCCCGTCATCCGGATTTGGCGAAAGCTTGCGCGACGGTCCACGCTCGCGGTGCTGACCTCGAAAAATCCGAGAGGTAATCAATGGATTGCGGGAATTCATCCCCCTTCACGCGCAGAAATCTGTTGTCGATGATCGGCACCGCCACGAGTACAGCGGTGCTGTATCAGGCGATGAGCAGTCTTGGACATGCCGCGGAGTCCGACTTTACCGATCCGATCAAACTCCAGGGAGCGCCGAAGGGCGCGTCGGTCGTCGTCCTCGGCGCGGGCCTAGCCGGCATGACGGCCGCGCTCGAATTGAGCAAGGCCGGCTACAAGGTCACGGTGCTGGAATATCGCGAGCGGGCCGGCGGCCGCAGTTGGACACTGCGCGGCGGCGACACCTACACCGAGCTCGGCGGCTTCTCGCAAACCTGCAATTTCGACAAGGGGCTCTATATCAATCCCGGTCCGTGGCGCATCCCCTATCATCACCGCGCCCTGCTTTACTATTGCGGGCTGCTTGGCGTGAAGCTGGAGGCTTTTGTCGAACACAACGCCAATGCCTATCTGCATCGCAGCGCCGCCTTTGGCGGCAAGCCGCAACGCTGGCGCCATATCATGTCCGACTTCAACGGCTATACATCGGAGTTGCTGGCGAAGGCGGCCAATGCCGACAAGCTCGATGAGCCCGTGAGCAAGGAAGACCGGGAAATCCTGCTCGAAGCGCTGCGCACCTGGGGAGCGCTCGACAAGAACTACAAATACAGCGCGGCCACCGCAAGCGCGCTGCGCGGCAACGACAAGGATCCCGGCGGCGGCCCCGACGGCGCACCGACGCCGTCCACCCCGATCGCGGGCAACGACATCCTGCGATCGCGGCTGTGGAGTTATCTGAACTTCCCGCTCTCCTACGAATACGGACAGACCCTGTTCCAGCCGGTCGGCGGCATGGGGAGGATTGCGGACGCCTTTGCAAGCAAGGTCGGCCATCTCATCAAGTTCAACGTCAAGGTCACCGAGATTGCCCAGGGCAATGACGGCGTCACCGTCAGCTATTCCGGCGCAAAGGGCGACGGCCCGGTGCAGAAGCTCAAGGCCGACTGGTGCGTCTGCACGATTCCGCTTTCGGTTCTCAGCCAGATCAAGGCCAACTTCTCGCCCAAGATGCAGAGCGCCATCGAGGCGGTGCCCTACGCGCCGTCCACCAAGGTCGGTCTACAGTTCAAGCGCCGTTTCTGGGAGCAGGACGAGGCGATCTATGGCGGCATCAGCTTCACCGACCTGCCGATCGGGCAGATCTCCTACCCCAGCACGGATTATCTGAGCCCCGGCAAGGGCGTGTTGCTCGGCGCCTATGTGTTCGGCGTCGCCGGGGTCGAGTTCACCGCGCTGGCGCCGGAAGACCGCGTCAAGCGCGCGCTCGAACATGGCAGCAAGCTGCATCCCCAGATGACGAAGGAGTTCGACAACGGCATCGCCGTGTCCTGGCATCGCGTGCCCTGGACGCTGGGTTGCTTCGGGATGTGGAAAGAGGATACGCGGCGCGACCACTACAAGAACTTGTGCGACATCGATGGCCGCATCGTGCTCGCCGGCGAGCATTGCTCCTATGTCAACGCCTGGCAGGAGGGCGCCATCCTGTCCTCGCTCTCCGCTATCGAACGCCTGCACAAGCGCGCGGTTGGAGGAAACTGACATGGCGAGCAACGGCACTTCACTTCGTGATCTCCCCGCAGTACGGCGCGCACCCCAATGCTTCGCGATCGGCCTCATGGTGATGGCGGCGATCAGCTTTCCCGCACGAACGGGCCTTGCGGATTCGGCCGGCGTGGTCGGCGCCAATAACTTCGCAGCCAAGGATGGCAAGACGCTCTATGCCACCATCTGCCAGGGCTGCCATATGCCGAACGGCAAGGGCGCGGTCGGCGCAGGCGCTTATCCCGCGCTTGCCAGCAACAAGAATCTCGAGAGCGCGGGCTATCCGATCTATCTCGTTCTCTACGGGCAGAAAGCCATGCCGGGCTTCGGCGGCTTCCTGGATGACGACCAGGTCGCGGCGGTCGTGAACTATGTCCGCAGCAATTTCGGCAACAGCTACACCGACAAGGTCTCCGGCGATGACGTGAAGTCGAACCGCCAGCCGAACGCCATCTACTCCACACTGGACTGAAGCAACCTGCCGACCAGGATTCGGCAATCCATGTAAAAGGAACGAGACATGAGACTCACCACCGCGGCCGCCGCCGTGATACTGCTCGCCACGCAGGCGTCCGTCGTCAGAGCCGACGATATCGTCCGCCACAAGATTCCGAATTCAAGCTTTCCGATCTCGCTGGCGGTCGAGGTTCCGGCAGGTAAGACGACCGTGTACCTTAGCGGCGTAGTGCCGAGCGTTGCCGACGAGAAGGCTGACAAGAATTCCGTCGCAGCCTATGGCGACACCACGGCTCAAACCGTATCGGTGTTCAAGTCGATCAACACCACGCTCGAAAGCCTCCATCTCAAGATGAGCGACGTCATCAAGATGCAAGTCTTCCTGGTCGGCGATCCCGCCAAGGGCGGCAAGATGGACTTTGCCGGCTTCATGGCGGGCTATACCCAGTTCTTCGGCACCGCGGCGCAGCCGAACCTGCCGTCGCGATCGGTGGTCCAGGTTGCCGGCCTGGCCAATTCGGGCTTCCTGGTCGAGATCGAGGTGGTGGCGATTCGCCCATAAGGCCGCACGCCAACCCAAGATGCGATCATGATGCGTTTCGATGGAAACGCATCATGATCTATGGTGCAAGATAGCGCAGCAATTCGGGATCGCTGCGCACCTTGGCCGCCTCGCCTTGCAACGCGACGCGGCCGCGGTCGAGCACATAGGCGTAGTCGGCGACGCGCAGCGCGAGATCGAGATGCTGCTCGACGATCACGACCGAGATGCTTTTCGCGAGCTCGATCAGCCGCTCGGTGATCTCCTCGATCACGCCGATCCAGACGCCTTCGGTCGGCTCATCCAGCAGCAGCAGCTTCGGATTGCCGAGCATGGCCCGGCCGATCGCCAGCATCTTGCGCTCGCCGCCGGACAGCGTACCGGCCGGCTGGTCGAGCCGCTGGCCGAGCTTGGGGAAGATCTCGAGCACCCGATCGACCGCGCTGGCATCGGCATTGAACAGCGAGCCGACCGCGAGGTTGTCGCGCACCGACAGTCGCGCGAACACCGAATGCTCCTGCGGCACATAGCCGATGCCGGAACGCACGCGCTCCTCGGTGCGGCGGCGGGTGATGTCGCGGCCGTCGAACAACAACTCGCCTTGCGAGCTCGCGAGTTCGCCGACGATGGTCTTCATCAGCGTGGTCTTGCCAGCGCCGTTGCGGCCGAGCACGGCGACACCGCCGCGCCAGGGGATGCCGATGTTGACATCGAACAGCACCTGGCTGCGGCCATAACCGGCATCGAGATGCCTGATATCGAGGAAGGATTGGTCAGGCACGGCGAAGATAAATCTCCTGGACGTTCTTGTTGGCCTGGATCTCCGCGACCGTACCGGACGCCAGCACCTTGCCCTGGTCGAGCACGGTGAGGCGATCGCAGATGTCGCGGATGAAATCGAGGTCGTGTTCGACGATAACGAGCGAACAATGCTGCTTGATCGGCTGCAACAGCTCGCCGGTGACGCGGCGCTCCTCGAGGCTCATGCCGCCGGTCGGCTCGTCGAGCAGCAACAGCCGCGGCTTGCCGGCGAGCGCCATCGCGATCTCGAGCCATTGCTGCTGGCCATGAGACAGCGCTGCCGCGGCATCATGCGCGCGATCGGCGAGCCGGAACTGGGTCAGCATCGTCATCACCTGGTCGTGCAGCTTCCTGCGGGTGCGCGACAGCACCAGATCGAACAACGAGGACTGCGCCTGCAAGGCCAGCAGGATGTTGTCGTACAGCGTCAGCGTGGGGAGCACCGAGGTGATCTGGAACTTCAGGCTCATCCCGGCGCGGGCGCGCTCGGTCGGCGTGAACGCGGTGATGTCGGTGTTGATGAAGCTGACCTTGCCCGTGGTCGGCACCTCGGCCCCGGCGACGCATTTCATCAGCGTGCTCTTGCCCGAGCCGTTCGGGCCGATCAGGCCGTGAAACTCGTTCTCGCCGACGGTGAGCGCCGCGCCGTCGAGCGCGGTGAGCTTGCCGAACACCTTGCTGATCCCTTGCGCCTCAAGGAGCGGCATTGCCGGCCTCCTTTGACGCCTTGTTGGGTGCCTTGCCGAAACTGCCAACCCGCTCGCGCTCGCCGAGCACGAAGGAGATCAGCCCGAGCGGGCGGAACATGATGACGAGCAGCAGCAGCACGCCGAGGATGATCGGCCAGACGTCGCGGTAATTGTCCGACAGCCAGAACGAGACGCCCTCGATGATCACGGTGCCGATGACAGCGCCGATCAAGGTGCCGGAGCCGCCGAACAGCACATAGAGCACGACCTGGGTCGAGAACACGACGCCCAGCATGTTGGGCCAGACGAAGCCTTCGTGGAAGGCATAGAGGCTGCCGGCAAGGCCGGCGATGGTGCCGCCGACCGCGAAGATGATCGCCTTCAGATGCTGCGTCTTGTAGCCGAAGAAAGCGATGCGCGGCTCGTTCTCGCGCAGGCCGGCCAGCGCGAGGCCGAATTGCGAGCGGACCAGGAAGCGGCAGAGCAGATAGGCGACCACGAGGATGCCGAGCACCATGTAGTAATAGACCGCGCCTTCCTCGAATTCGTAGCTGCCGAGGGTGAGCGGCGGGATCGACGGGATGCCGTTCTGGCCGCCGAGATAGTACCAGCCGCGCGCCAGCCGATCCGCGGCATAGGAGCCGGTCAGCGTTCCGAGCGAGACGAAGATCACGCTCGAGGGATAGCGCCCGAGCAGCAGGAAGCCGCCGAGCAGCAGCGATGCGGTGAGCCCGATCAGCGTGCCGGCGGGCAGGATCAGGAGGATCGAGGTGACGTTGAGGTCGCGTGCCAGAAGTGCCACGCCGTAACCGGCGGCGCCGAAGAACAGCGCCTGGCCGAAGCTCATGATGCCGGCATAGCCCCACACCAGGTCGAACGACAGCGCGAACAGCGCGAGGATCACCACGCGGGTTGCGAACACCGTCAGGTAGTCCTGCAACACCCATGGCAGCACCAGTGCGATCAGCAGCACCAGTCCTTCCACGATCGGCAGGACCTTCCATCCTGCCGATGCCCGTCCCGCCGGCGCGCTTGCGGCCGGTGCACTTTCATCCGTCACGACATCTGGTTCCTCACCGACGCGTGCGACGGCCTCGCTTGCTCCACCCATTGATCGCTCAGCATTCCTTGGGATCGACGAGACCGTCGCTGCGCGCCACGATCTCATAGTTCCCGCCTTTGGCAACAGCGGTGTACATCTTCATCTTGCAGTGACGCTTGCCCGGCACCATTTCGGCGGGGCCGCCGGGTCCCTCGGCGATCTTGGCATGATCGAGCGCGGCCGCGACCGAATCGCGATCAACCTTGCCGGCCTCCTTGACCGCGGCCTCCCACAGCTTGAGGCCGCGATAGGTTCCAGTGGCGGCGCTGCCGGCGGCGAACAGGAAGTTGCCGGGGAAATCCTTCTCGTAGGCGGCCTGGATCTTGGCGTCGAACGGGTTTTCCTTGGTCAGCACCTTGAAGTAATCGAGGCAGCTCGCCAGGCCCTCGATCTCGTTGGCCTGATTGATGTTGAGCGTGTTCTCGTCATAGTAGACGCAGGCGAGCCGCCCGCCGTTCTTGAGGAAGCCCGCTTCATAGAGCTGCTTGAAGAACGGCCCGACGCCCGGCGGGATCACGGTGTTGAAGACGACGTCGACCTTGTTGGAGATGACGCGGTTCACCGTCGCCGAGAAATCGACCTGGTCGAGCGGGTAATACTCCTCGAACACGACCTCGCCGCCGTTCGCTTCGATCACCTTGCGGGCGTAGACGTTGAGCGTGTGCGGCCAGACGTAGTTGGCGCTCGGCAGCGCGAACTTCTTGCCGCCGTTCTTGATCAGCCATGGAATGAAGGTGTCGCATTGCTGCGCCGGGGTCGGGCCGGTGCAGAACAGATAGGGCGTGCACTCCTTGCCCTCGTAGAGCTGCGGATAGATGTACAGCGTCTTGCCGCGCGCCACGATCGGGTCCTTGATCGCGTTGCGCATCGACGAGGTGATGCCACCCAGCACCATGTCGACCTTGTCGCGCTGGATCAGCTTGCGGACATTGCCGACCGCGACCGATTCGTTCGAGGCGGTGTCCTCGATGTAGAGCTCGAGCGGCCGACCGAGCAGCCCGCCGCCGGCATTGATCTCCTTGATCACCATCTTGGCGACGTTGGCATCGGCATTGCCGGCATAGGCGATCGGCCCGGTCAGGTCGGTCGCGATGCCGACCTTGATCGGCCCCTCGGCGGCATTGGCCCAATCTGGCCGGACCACCCAACTGCCGACCCCGGTCGCGAGTGCGCCGGTCGCGAAGGCGAAATTGCCCATGAAACGGCGGCGCGTGAGGTTCATGCGTTCAATCGACATTGACTAGACCCCTTTCCCAGCAATGAGGCCTTGCGGCCGGAATTTGATGAAGGCGATGGCGAGCACGAAGACGAGCACGTCGGCGACGACGGGCGACATGACCCATGGCAGCGCGGCACTGAGCGTGCCGATCACGCCGGCTCCGGCGACCGGGCCGATGAAGGAACCGACCCCGCCGACCATCACGGCGACGAAGCCCTGGATCAGGAAGCGGATGCCGAGATCGGCGAACAGACTGAACACCGGCACGATCAGCGCGCCGGCGAGACCTGCGAGCGCGGCCCCGAACGCAAACGTCGCGCCATAAATCAACGGCGTCGAGATACCCGAAGCGCGCGCCAGCGCCGGGTTCTCCAGCGTGGCGCGGACGCGCAGCCCGAACGAGGTGCGCGCCAGCAGCAGATAGCAGCCGCCCATCACCAGCAGCGTGATCACGATGATGGTGAAGCGCCAGGCCGAGATGTGCACGGAGCCGAGGTCGATCGAGCCACCGATCGGCTCCGGCACCGTGAGATAGAAGCCACCGATCAGGCCGCGCACGCTTTCGCGGATGATCAGGCCGAGTGCATAGGTGCCGAGCATCGCCACGATCGGCGCGGCGTAGAACCGCCGGATGATCAGCGCCTCCAGCACGAAGCCGATCGCGCCGACCACGAAAGGCGCCGCGACCATGCCGGCCCAGACCGGCGCGCCATGGGCGTAGGCCAGATAGGTGACATAGGCGCCGAGCAGGACGAACTCGCCCTGCGCGAAGTTGAAGATGCCCATCATGCTGGCGATGATGCCGAGCCCGAGCACGACCAGCACGATGATCGCGCCGAAGCTTATGATCTCGAACGCCGCGGCGAAGGTGCTAGCCATGGCGCTCGATCCATCCAGCCTGCGTCTGCAACAAGCGGCGCCTCACATCTTCTTCCAGTCGCCGGCCTGCTCGAAGGCGTGCGCAGCGCGGTAAATGGTGGATTCCTCGAACATCCGACCGACCAGCATCAGGCCGACCGGCAGCCCGTCGACCATGCCGCAGGGCAGCGACATCGCCGGGTGATGGGTGATGTCGAATGGCGCGGTGTTGGAGATCATCTCCAGCGCGCGAGCGACGTAGTCCTCGCGGCTGGCATTGGCCTCGGGCAGCTTCGTCGCCTTCATCGGCGTGGTCGGCAGCAGCAGCAGGTCGTAGTCCTTGAACGCCTTGTCATAGGCCGCCGTCAGCCGGCGCGAGATGTTGAGCGCCTTGCCATAGAAGCGCGGACCGAAATTGTTGTTGATGTAGGTGCCGAGCAGCATGAACAGCTTGGTGGTCTCGGACAGCGAGTCCGCCTGCCGGCGCCAGCCGCGATGGAAGTCCATCAGCGTGGTGGAATAGAGATCCGCCCGGCTGAGGCCGTAGCCGTCGCCGAACATCATGGTCTGGGTCATGCCCTCGGTGCCGATCGGGGTCCAGATCGCCGGACCCGTCATGTGCATCGGAACCGAGACCGTCTCGACGCTGGCGCCGAGATCCTTGAAGCGCTTGGCCGCCTCGCGCACGCTTTCATTGACGGCCGCTTCCGCGGTCGGCTGCTCGAAACCCTCCTTGAGGATACCGATCTTCATGCCCTTGACGCCCTTGCCGAGCGCCTTGGTGTAGTCCTCGACCTTCGGCGCCTTGATGCGCGGATCGTAGCCGTCGTCGCCGGCGATCACCTCGAGCAGCAGCGCGTTGTCTTCCACCGTCGCGGTCATCGGACCGGTGTGATCGACATAGATCTCGATCGGCATGATGCCGGTATAGGGCACGAGGCCCCAGGTCGGCTTCATGCCATAGGTGCCGCAGAACGAGGACGGCATCCGGATCGAGCCGCCCTGGTCGCCGCCGATCGCCATATCGACCTCGCCGAGCGCGACCACCACGCCCGAGCCCGACGACGAGCCGCCGGCCGAATAGCCCATCTTGTGCGGATTGTGCACCGCGCCGACCGCGCCAGTGTGGCTGCCACCGGACATGCAGAAGGATTCGCAGTGCACCTTGCCGGCGATCTCGGCGCCGGCGTCCAGCATGCGGGTGACGATGGTGGCGTCGAAATCGGGGACGTAGCCTTCCAGCGTCGCCGAGCCGTTCATCATCGGCACGCCGGCCAGCATGATGTTGTCCTTCAGGGCTACCGTCTTGCCCTTGAGCTTGCCGGAGGCCGCACCCTTCACGGTCGACTTGCGGTACCAGGCATTGTGCTTGTTCTCTTCCGGCGCGGGCCGATGGCCCGGCGTGCGCGGATATTTCACCTCGGGCAGTTCGTCCGGCATCGCGGCGACCAGATTGTAGGCATCGATCGAGCCCTGCATCAGGCCGCGGAACGAGGCCACATCCTCATCGGTGAGCGACAGGCCGCACTGCTCGGCGACGGCGCGAAGTTGGGTTGGCGTGGGAAGGACGACGGTCACGGCGCTCTCCTGAAGTTTTTGATCTTGGATTTGATCCCTCGGGGCAGCGGGCTGCGCGTTGACCCGCGCGAACCGCTCACCCCTTCGCTGTATTGAAAACGGAAATATTTTCCTTTTCAAGTATTATTTCGCAAACAGGCTCGCGACACCGTCGCACCCGGCTCAGATCGCCTTGATCACCCTGAAGTCGAGGCCCTCGGCTTCCGCGAGATACATCGGCATCCGGGCGTGGCCGCTGCGCACCGTGACCGGACCGCGCGGGCCGCGATAGACGAGGTTGTCGGCGGCCGCGAGCAACGGCCGCATGTCGAGCGTGCCGGCGCGGTTGGCGGCGGCCTCGAGCAGGCAGAAGCCTTCATAGGCGGACTCGCCGCACGAGCCGACCGGCGGCGCGTACGGACCGAACATCGCGCGATAGCGGTCCCTGAAACCGTCGCCGGCATGCGAGCCGACACTGGGGAAGTAGCCCGACGCGCAGAACAGGTTCTCGGTCTTGTCGGCGCCGATGCCGAGCAGCGACGTTTCATCGACGCAGCCGGCAAAGCGCAGCGTGGTGGACGCAAGCCCGGCATCGGCGAAAGCGCGATTGAAGGTCACGCTGTCTGTGCCGATCAACGAGATCAGCACGACGTCGGGCTTCGCGGCACGGATCCGCTCCAGCTGCGCCTCGTGATCGTCCTCGCCGACCGGCACGAACTCCTCGCCGACCACGAGGCCGCCGGTCTCCTTGATGTAGCGCTTCACCGCGCGGTGCGATTGCCACGGCCAGACGTAGTCGCTGCCGATCAGGTACCAGCGCGTGGCGCGCCTGGTCTCGGCGAGCCAGTGGATCGACGGCCGGATCTGCCAGCGCGGCGTCTCGCCGATCGCGACCACGCCGGGCGTCCGCTCGCCGCCCTCGTAGACCGCCGTGTAGATGTAGGGGATCCGGCCACGGGTGACCTTGCGCAGCGCGACGCGCACCGCGCTGGTGTGCATGCCCATGACGAGATCGGCTTCATCGAATGCAATCGCCTGCTCGGCGCGGTCGAGCACCTCTTCGAGCGGTCCGCCGGCGTCGTAGACCGAGAGCTCGATCTCGCGGCCAAGGATGCCGCCGCGCCGGTTGATCTCCGCAACGGCGAGCTGCGCGGCCGAGGTCGTGGCAGGGCCCCACATCCCGGGCGAGCCGGTGCAGCAGACGAAGCCGGCGACCCGCAGCCGGTTGCGCGCGCCGCGCGGACCGAACCTGCTGCGATCCATCGGCGCAAGCACGCGATCCGACCCCGCCGACGCCAGGTTCTTGAACAGCAGGGATGGCGGGAACGGGAGATTGTCATTCCCGTTGAATCGCCCGGCCCTGACGTTGAGCGTCGAATGCACACCTGCTCCTGTCTGGCACCGCGCCCTGAAGCGAGCCCGGCGTTGCCCTCGCGGGCAGCGGTGCCACGCTAGATCGTCTTGATCACATTGAAGTCGAGACCGTCGGCCTCGGCGAGATAGATCGGCATTTCGGCGCGGCCGTCGCGAATGGTGACGTCGCCGCGCCCGCCGCTGTAGATGACGTTGCGTCCCGCGGCGAACAGCGGCCCGACCGCCAGCGAGCCGGCCCGGTTGGCCGCTGCCTCGACGAACCGCATCCCCTCGTAATTGGATTGTCCGACCGAGCCGATGGGCGGCGCGTGCGCGCCGAACATCGCGCGGTAGCTGATCCGGAAATCGTCATTGGCGCGCGAGTCGATACAGCCGAAATAGCCGGACGCGCAGAACAGGTTCTCCGTCGCGTCGGGTCCGATGCCGAGCAACACGGTCTCGTCCATTGCGCCGGCATAGCGCAACGTGGTGGCAGCGAGCCCGGCCTCGGCGAAGGCGCGGTTGAAGGTGATGCTGTCGGTGCCGATCAAGGTGATCAGCACGACGTCGGGCTTTGCGGCGCGGATCCGCGCCAGATGCGGTTCGTGATCGTCCTCGCCGAGCGGGACGAATTCCTCGCCGACCACCTGGCCGCCTGACTCTGCGATGTAGTGCTTCACCGCGCGGTGCGATTGCCAGGGCCAGACATAGTCGCTGCCGATCAGATACCAGCGCTTTGCCTTCTTGACCTCGGCGAGCCAGTGGATCGCCGGCCGGCTTTCGGCGCGGGGCGTCTCGCCGATCGCCATCACGCCCGGCGTCCGCTCGCCGCCCTCGTAGACCGGCGTGTAGACATAGGGGATGCGGCCGCTCGTGACCTTGCGCAGCGCGAGGCGCACCGCGGAGATATGCGACCCCATGATCATGTCGATCTCGTCGAACGCGATCGCCCGCTCGGCGCGGCGCACGACATCCACGATCGGCCCGCCGGCATCGTACATCGACAATTCGACCTCGCGGCCGCGGATGCCGCCGCGCTTGTTGATCTCGGCGACCGCGAGCATGACGCTGTTGGCCGAGATCGGCCCCCAGATTCCGGGAGCGCCGGAAAAGGTGATGAAATTGCCGACCCGAAGCTTGCTGTCGGTGCCGCCGCGGCGCGAGGAGCCCGGCTTGGCGATCAAAGCGAGATCGGCCGCGCAGGACGACGGGGTTCGAAACAGGTTCGGCGGCGCGACGGGCATGCCGCCATACGCCTGGGAAGAGTCCGTCGAAAGCACGCCAACTCCTGTCTGGGAAGCAGAACGCAACGCAGCCAGCGGGCGGTCACGGCAGCCGCCCTTTGGTTGGGGGAATATCCTATGTGAAAATATTGAATATTCAACAATTGAAGTGCATATAGAAACGGCATGCGTTGCCGGACATTCATTCACCGGGTCAGGAACCAGGTCTCACGCCGTGGCTAAACCGCCGAAAGAAAACTCCCCGATCACCGAACACCTCACCTACCTGCTCGCGCAAGCCAACCGGGAGATCAACCGGCAGTTGGAGACGCGGCTCGCCAAGGAAGGTGTGCCGGTCGAGCAGTGGCGCATCCTGAAAGTGCTGTCCGACGGCAACGGCCACTCGATGGGCGAGCTCGCGGATGCCGTGCTGCTCAACCATCCGACGCTGACCAAGATGATCGACCGCATGGTGTCGGATGCCCTGGTCTACCGCGTGCAGGACCCCAAGGATCGCCGCAAGGTGCTGATGTTCGTCTCGGATCGCGGCAAGGCGCTGTGCCGCCGGCTGAACTCGCTGGCGGTGAGCCAGGAAGAGCACATCGTCGAGAGCTATGGCGACAAATCGACCAGCGAGCTGAAGCGCCTGCTGGAAAGCCTGATCGGCACCGCCAACTGAGGCCCGCGCCGGCCTGGCGCCGTCACGATCGAAAATCATCGAAAAAGACCGGCAGGGAAATGTCGGGATATCGCGCACCGGTGCGTCCTTTGGGCGCGCCAGTGGCGCAGCCTTCGCGCCTGGGCGCATGAGGTCCATCCTGTTCGACAAACTAGCGAGGACACCCCATCATGCCTTCGATCACGCCGTTCCTCTGGCTCGACAACAACGTCCGCGACGCCGTGGCTTTCTACCAATCGGTGTTCCCGAACGCCGAGATCGAGACCGTCAGCGACTTCATGGCGAGTTTCGAGCTCGAAGGGCAGCGGTTCTATGCGCTCAATGGCGGGCCGCAGCACAAGTTCAACGAGGCGGTGTCGTTCTTCATCAGCGTCGAGACCCAGGAGCAGGTGGATTACTTCTGGAGCAAGCTGACCGATGGCGGCCAGGAATCGCGCTGCGGCTGGCTCAAGGACAAATTCGGCCTGTCCTGGCAGGTGGTCCCGACTGCGCTCGGCCGCTACCTCGGCGACCCCGACCGCAAGGCCGCCGACCGCGTGATGCAGGCGATGCTGAAGATGCAGAAGATCGTGATCGCCGATCTCGACAGGGCGTACGCGGGCTGAGCAACGCCGGTCACGCGCCCCAGGCCAATCAACCCGTCCGCGCCCGCCCCAGGCGCGGATCGGAATTCGCGCGCACTCAATTGTAGGCGCCGAGCTTCCAGTTGATGCCAAACCGTACGATGTCCGCCCGGTACTCGGCGCGGGTCGTGCTTTGGCTGACCGCGAGCGTAACCGGATAGGTCAGAGAATTGCTGCCGAGATCGACGTGCAGATATTCAGCCTTCAGTGAGAGCTGATTGGACCAGGCATATTCGATGCCTCCGCCGGCGGTCCAACCCGTGTTGGTGCTCGAGGTCGATCCCGCACCGCACGACGTGACAGCGCAATTCACGCCGGGATTATCACTGCCCGACAAACCGGTGCCGCCGAACGCCACACCGCCGGTCGCGAACAGCAACAGCCGCTCAACCGGCACGACGCCAAGACGGCCTCGCACCGTGCCGAGCCAGTCAATCTTCTGTTCGACGGTCTGCACGATGCCGAACGCGCTGACGCCGGTGGCGCGTCCGCGCATGTCGGCATAGGAAATATCGGCTTCGACGCCGACCACAAATTTTCCGGATTGAAAGTTGTACCCGACCTCGCCGCCGCCGACGAACCCGTCGCCATGCGGCGATTGGGGCGGAGGCGTGTCGCCGGCATCAAAGCCGGAAAATGTGCTTCTGTAGTCACTGAGACCGTATCCGGCCTGGGCGCCGATATAAAAGCCCGTCCAGCTATAGACGGGCAACATGACCGGCGGCGGAGCCTTCACCGCCATGTCAGCCGCGAGGGCCGGCGATCCCGCCAGCACGGCGATGGCACCAAGGCCAATGAGCGCTGTCTTGAGCATGCGTCCCCCTCAAGTACACCCTCACCGACGATACAGCGGCCAAGCCTCCAGCGCTGTTGCGGCAATACAACAATGAAAGGAAAGATGACCCGAATACCTCCAGAGCCGGAGGCCGATCGTGTCTGGCACAACCCGCCCGGCGCGCGCAGGCTGCGGAACCGTCAGCCCTGTGCACGATCCGGAACGGCAATCATGTCCGGCGGCAGGCCGGCCTGATGTCGTTCGTACATCGCGATGTAGGCCGCCTCGATCTGCCGGGTCAGAAGCCTGGTGTCGAACAGCGGGCTCGTGAGGCGGTTGTCCGCGAGCTTGCTTTTGATGGCCTGGAGCGCCGCCTTAGGGTGTTGTGCGAGTTCGATCGCACGATGTTCGTATTCGCGCGCATCCCGCGCAATGAGCTCCGGCAGCCCGACGGCATTCAACAGACTCGCAGCCACTCTGCCCGCGAAGGTCTCGCCGATCCGCGTCAGCACCGGCAGACCTGCCCACAAGGCATCGCTCGCCGTCGTATGCGCATTGTAGGGCAGCGTATCGAGAAACAGATCCGCCAGACGATGCCTCGCCAGATGATCGGGAAGCGGCATTCGTTTGGCGAACACGACGCGCTCGGCGGCGACGCCTCGCCGCTCCGCCGCCGCTTTCAGGTTCGCTGCCGCAGTCGCGCTGCTCTCGAACAGCCAAATGACGCTGCCTTCCACCGCGCCCAGAATCCGCATCCAGAGATCGAAGACCTCCGGCGTGATCTTGTAGTTGTTGTTGAAGCAACAGAACACGAAACCGGATTCGGGCAGCCCGCATTCCTCCCGCGTGAACGCCTTCTCCGAGATGCCTCGCTTTGAATCATTCACCTGATAGCAATTCGGCAAATAGGCGATTTTCTCCGAGAACTCGCTCTGCCTGGAGCTCGGGATGACCGTCCGATCGGCAATGACGTAGTCGATGTAATCGGCTCCCATCGTGCCGGGGAATCCCAGATAGTTGACCTGGATCGGGGCTGCCCGGTGCGCGAAGATGCTGGTGCGGCCGTTTCTGGTAAAGCCCTTCAGGTCCACCAGGATGTCGATCTCCGCGGCTCGTATCTTCGCGGCGACTTCGGCATCGCTAAGTCGTCCGGCGTCGAGGAAGGTGTCGAAGGCGGCCTCGAGGCGGCGGCGCATCGGTGAATCGTCGCGCTGGCCGATCGAGATGGCGGTGACATCGAACACCGATTTGTCGTGATCTTCGAACATGCCGGCCATCAGATAGGCCGTTGCATGTTCCTGGAAGTCGGCGGATACGTAACCGACGCGAACCTTGTCGTGCCGATAGATTTCGCCATTCCAGAGCGGCGGCTTGACTGCCGGATGCCGCCTGTCGATCCACAGCCGCGCACAATTGTGTTGGTCCGTGCCACGCGACGCCAGCGAGAGAAACGTGAATGGATCGGTACTCGGTTTGTTGTTGGCGACCGATTCGATCAGGTGGCTGCAATCGGCCTCGAAGCCATCCCAATCGCAAATATTCTGCCTCGCGCGCAGACGGAGGCCTTCGAGCGCGACATGATCGGGCTTGAGCGCCAGCGCGCTGTCGTAGGCCGCAAGCGCCTCGCCATGACGTTCCATTGCCATGAACACATCACCACGGCCGATCCAAGCCTCGGCCAGGCCAGGCTTTGCCGCGAGCGCCTTGTCGTAGGCCGCAACCGCCTCGTCATAGCGCTCCAGTTCCGCGAACACGTTGCCGCGACCGAGCCATGCTTCGGCGAGATCCGGCTTGAGCGCCAGCGCCCTGCCGTGAGCCATGAGGGCTTCGTCGAGCAGCTTCAGCTTGGAGAATGCATTGCCGCGGCCAAGCCATGCCATGGCCAGTCGGGGCCCGAGCACCAGCGCCTTGTCGTAGGCGGCAAGGGCTTCGTCACAACGCCCCTGCTCGGCAAGTGCATTGCCCCGACCCAGCCACGCCTCGGCAAGGTCAGGCCTGAGCGCCAGCGCCTTGTCGCAGGCAGCAAGGGCGTCGTCAGGCCGTTCCAGCCTGGAGAACACGTTGCCCCGGCCAAGCAAAGCCTCGGCGAGGTCGGGCTTGCGTGCCAATGCCTTGTCGTAAGCATCAAGAGCTTCGTTGCAACGCCCCTGTTCGAACAACGCGTTGCCCCGACCGAGCCATGCCTCGGCCAGGTCAGGTCTCAATGCCAGCGCCTTGTCGATGGCCGCGAGCGCTTCGTCGAAGCGTCCGCTCTTGACGAATGAATGGCTCCGACCAAGCCACACCTCCGCCAGATCGGGCTTGAGCGCCAACGCCCTGTTGAAGGCGGCATCGGCCTCGCCATGGCGCTCGAGTTGCACAAGAATATTGCCAAGACTGAGCCATGCCTCGACCAGAGCGGGCTTGAGCGCGAGCGCCTTGTCGTAGGCGGCGCGGGCCTCTTCATGACGATTCAACCTGACCAACAGATTGCCGCGACCGAGCCACGCCTCGGCCAGATCAGGTTTGAGCGACAGCGCCCTGTCGTAAGCCGCGGGCGCCGATTCATAGCGCTGAACGGCCATCAGCAAATTGCCGCGACCGAGCCACGCTTCGGCGAGGTCGGGCTTGAGCGACAGCACCTTGTCGTAAGCCGCAAGCGCATCGTCGAAACGCCCCAGATTGAATAATACGCCTGCGCGACCAAACCATGCTTCGATCAGGTCCGCCCTCAAGCCCAGCGTCCTGTCGTAGGCGGCAAGCGCGTCTTGATGACGGCCCAGGCTCGCGAACAGATGGCCGAGCCACGCCGCGGCCATTCGAGGCTCGATCGTCAGCGCCTTGTCGTGGGCGGCCAGGGCGTCGGCATAACGCTCCAGCTTGACCAGCGAATGGCAACGCCCAAGCCACGCTTCGGCGAGATCAGGCCTGATGGCCAGCGCCTTGTCGTAAGCCGCCAGCGACTCCTGGTGACGCCCCAGATTGGCGAGCAGATGACCGAGCCATGGCCCGGCCAGACCGGGCTTGAGCGCCAGCGCCTTGTCATAGGCTGCAAGCGCCTGGTCATGGCGCCCGAGTCCCGCCAACGCATTGCCGCGACCGAGCCAGGCTTCAGCCAGACCGGGCTCGAGCGCCACGGCCTTGGCGAACAACGCCTCCGCCTCCAGCGGCTTCCCGCCATTCATCGCCCTTGTGGCATCTTGGAATGCTCTCGCGGCGGCGCTCATGCACCCTGGCCAATCATCGCTGGCTTGATCCTGGATCGTTCCCGATGCCGGCTGGAGTGCGTCCTCCCCGCCGGTCAATCTATGATAGCGTCCGGCAATACCATCACGCAATCCCAGGGTGCAACGCCCGAATCGCGGCTATCGGGACGGCTTCGCAGAGCTTCGTCAACGATCGCTTCGAGGGGCTGATACCGAGCGCTTTGCGGATGACCCGCTCGGCTTCGAGCCGGCGCCCATGCAGGGGCCGCCGGTGACGGGGCGATCACGCCGCCGACCGTCCCGATCGTCGGCAAGAGCAAGCCGACCTTCGACACATTGTACAATGGTGATCGCGCGAAACGCCGTTCGCGACGGATTGCCGGCGTCCGTAATGGACGCCGACCTCATTGAAGCCGCGGCTTAGGCGTACCGGCCGTGGCAGTGCTTGTACTTCTTGCCGCTTCCGCAAGGGCAGTCCTCGTTGCGGCCGACCTTGCCCCAGCTTGCCGGGTCGTTCGGATTGCGCTCGGCGGCCGGCAACCCCGGCGCCAGCGAGGCCTGGGCGTAGGTCGCTTCGGTCAGGCTGGCACGTGCGAACTCGTCCTCGCCGGTGTTGGGATCGAGCTTGTGCGCCTCCATCATCGGCAGTGGCTGCGGCGGCTCCTCCGGCGGCACGATCTCGACCCGCATCAATTGCGCGGTGACCGCCTCGCGCAGATGCGAGCTCATCTCCTGGAACAGGTTGAAGGCCTCGGTCTTGTACTCCTGCAACGGATCGCGCTGGCCGTAGCCGCGCAGGCCGATCACCTGGCGCAGATGGTCGAGCATGATCAGATGCTCACGCCAGAGATGGTCGAGGGTCTGCAACAGGATGGTCTTCTCGACGTAACGCATCACGTCGGGACCCCATTGCGCGACCTTGGCCGCCATCCGCTCATCGACATGCTTCTCGATGCGCGCCAACAGCTCCTCGTCGGCGATGCCCTCTTCCTTGGCCCATTCGTCAACCGGCAGGTCGACATCGAGCACGCGCTTCAATTCCTCCTTGAGGCCCGCGGTGTCCCACTGCTCGGCATAGGCGTGCTCGGGGATGTATTTGGCGACGACATCCTCGATGAAATCATGCCGCATGCCGGTGACCATCTCGACGACGCTGTCATCCTTCATCAGGTCGACGCGCTGGTCGAAGATCACCTTGCGCTGGTCGTTCTGGACGTTGTCGAATTTGAGCAGGTTCTTGCGGATGTCGAAGTTGCGCGCCTCGACCTTCTGCTGCGCCTTCTCCAGTGCCTTGTTGATCCAGGGATGGATGATGGCTTCGCCTTCCTGGAGGCCGAGCCGCTGCAGCATGCTGTCGAGCCGGTCGGAGCCGAAGATGCGCATCAAATCGTCTTCCAGCGACAGGAAGAACTTCGAGCGACCGGGGTCGCCCTGACGGCCGGAGCGGCCGCGCAGCTGGTTGTCGATGCGGCGGGATTCGTGGCGCTCGGAGCCGATGATGTAGAGGCCGCCCGGCTTCTTCACGGTCTTGGCGGGCTTGTTGCCCTTGGCGGGCTCGACCTCGAAATCCTCTTCCGCCTTCAGCACGATCTCGCGGAAGCGCTCGATGTCGGCCTTGATCTGCTCGATCTTCTTGGCCTTCTCGGCCTCGTCGGTGATCCCTGCGGTCTCCTGCTGGATCCGCATCTCGAGCGAGCCGCCGAGCTTGATGTCGGTGCCGCGGCCGGCCATGTTGGTCGCGATCGTGATTGCGCCCGGCACGCCGGCTTCGGCGACGATATAGGCTTCCTGCTCGTGGAAGCGCGCGTTCAGCACCGCGAACAGTTTCGCCGGCTTGCCGGCGCGAGCGGCGGCATAGAGCTTCTCCATGCCGGATTCGGAGGTGAAATCGATCTGCTTGTAGCCGTGCTTCTTGAGGTAGTCGGCCAGCACTTCCGACTTCTCGATCGAGGCGGTGCCGACCAGCACCGGCTGCAACCGCTTGTTGGCGCGCTCGATCTCGGCGAGGATCGCGCCGTATTTTTCGTTCTGGGTACGGTAGACCTCGTCGTCCTCGTCGAGGCGCGCCACCGGCAGATTGGTCGGGATCTCCACGACCTCGAGCTTGTAGATGTCGAACAGTTCGTCGGCTTCGGTCAGCGCCGTGCCGGTCATGCCGGACAGCTTGGCGTACATCCGGAAATAATTCTGGAAGGTGATCGAGGCGAGCGTCGCGTTCTCGGGCTGGACGGTGACGCCTTCCTTGGCCTCGAGCGCCTGGTGCAGGCCTTCCGAATAGCGCCGGCCCGGCATCATGCGGCCGGTGAACTCGTCGATGATGACGACCTCGTCGTCGCGGACGATATAGTCCTTGTCGCGGGTGAACAGCGTATGCGCGCGCAGCGCCTGGTTGACGTGATGCACGACGGAGACGTTCTCGACGTCGTACAGCGAATCGCCCTTGAGCTGGCCGGCGTCGCGCAGCAGGTTCTCGAGCTTCTCCATGCCGCCTTCGGTCAGCGTCACCGTGCGCTGCTTCTCGTCGACCTCGTARTCGTCCTTCTTGGCGAGCTTCGGCATGAAGGTGTCGATGGTGTTGTAGAAATCCGAACGGTCGTCGAGCGGGCCGGAGATGATCAGCGGGGTGCGGGCTTCGTCGATCAGGATCGAGTCGACTTCGTCGACGATCGCGTAGAAATGCGCGCGCTGGACCATGTCCTCCAGGCGGTACTTCATGTTGTCGCGCAGATAGTCGAAGCCGTATTCGTTGTTGGTGCCGTAGGTGATGTCGCAGGCATAGGCCGCCTTGCGCTCGGCGTCGTCGAGGCCATGCACGATCACGCCGGTGGTCAGTCCGAGGAATGCGTAAATCTGGCCCATCCAGCCGGAGTCGCGGCGGGCGAGGTAGTCGTTGACGGTGACGACATGGACGCCCTTGCCGGCGAGCGCGTTGAGATAGACCGCAAGCGTCGCAACCAGCGTCTTGCCTTCGCCGGTCTTCATCTCGGCGATGTCGCCCTCGTGCAGAACCATGCCGCCGATCAGCTGAACGTCGAAATGGCGCTGGCCGAGCGTCCGCTTGGCCGCCTCGCGCACCGTGGCGAAGGCCGGAACCAGGAGGTCGTCGAGCGACTTGCCTTCGGCGAGCTGCTGCTTGAATTCGGCGGTGCGGGCCTTGAGCTCGTCGTCGGTGAGTTTGACGAGTTCGGGCTCGAGCGCGTTGATGGCGTTGACGCGGGACTGATAGCCCTTGACCCGGCGGTCGTTGGATGAGCCGAAAAACTTGCGGGCGAGCGCGCCGATCATGCGAAATTCCTGTTCTTCGGTCTCGAGTTCGGTGTTGGTTCAGTCTTGCGTCAGTCTTGATGCAGTTCTTGGATTACAGCCTGAGATGGTCCGCCGGATCGCCTATCAACTCACCGTGACGCACTGCTAGTCGAGCCCCGACCCGGGGCTCCTCCGCCAATTGAGTGGGAAACGGGCCATCCTGGGTTCAACGGCAAAAAACGCAGCAAAATAAGCGTTCTCACCGCTGACACGGTTGGCCAGAGATATGGCCCGGTCGGGGGGTTGTCAACGTCGCCAAGATGTCAAGGAATTCATCATTTTGACAAGACTTTCGCGTTGCCAATGTAACACGATTGGGCGAGTGTCCGCCSCGCTCGAGCTTCCCCCCTTTAGACCAAGGATTTTGCATGACCACCTCGCCTCCGGAAACCAAAACCGGCCTGCGCCTCGGCCTCGCCACCCTGGCCGCAACGGGCTGTCTTGTCGCAGTGCTGGCCGCCAGCCTGCCGGTCCGCGCCGCGGATTCCGATCCGGTGCTGGCGAAGGTTAATGGTTCCGAGATCCGCGCCAGCGACGTCGCGCTCGCCGAGGAAGAACTGGGCCCGAGCCTCGCGCAGATGGACCCGGCGACCAAGAAGGACAACGTGCTGTCCTTCCTGATCGACATGAAGATCGTGTCCAAGGCCGCCGAGGACAAGAAGGTCGAGAACAGCGACGACTTCAAGAAGCGCCTCGCCTTCACCCGCAGCCGCCTCCTGATGGACAGCCTGCTGGCCAGCGAGGGCAAGGCCGCGACCACCGACGAGGCCATGAAGAAGGTCTATGACGACGCCGCCAAGCAGATCACCGGCGAGCAGGAGGTGCGCGCCCGCCACATCCTGGTCGAGACCGAGGACGAGGCCAAGGCGATCAAGGCCGAGCTCGACAAGGGGGCCGACTTCGCCGAGCTCGCCAAGAAGAAGTCCAAGGACCCCGGCGCCTCCGACGGCGGCGACCTCGGCTTCTTCACCAAGGAACAGATGGTGCCGGAATTCTCCGCGGTCGCCTTCTCGCTCGAGCCGGGCAAGATCTCCGATCCGGTCAAGTCGCAGTTCGGCTGGCACATCATCAAGGTCGAGGAAAAGCGCAACCGCAAGGCGCCCGACTTCGAGCAGGTCAAGGCCCAGATCGAGACCTACGTGACCCGCAAGGCCCAGGCCGACTATGTCGCCAAGCTGCGCGAGGCCGCCAAGGTCGAGCGCATGGACAAGCCGGCCGATGCAGCCAAGGATGCGACGCCGCCGGCGGATGCCGCCAAGGACGCGCCGAAGCCGGCCGACAACAAGATGGCGCCGGCGAAGAAGTAAGCTTCGCGAAGCCGAACCGATTGCGTTGCGATGGCCGGGCACGTCCCGGCCATTTGCTTTTGCGGTACCTTCGGTTGATCGCGTCGTCCCGGCGCAGATCAGGACCCATACGCCGCGGCGGAGCACTTCTTGCCGCGGCAGTCGTTTCTTGAACAATTGATGACGGTGGCTATGGGTCCGGGACGACGGCGTTGCGCGTTCGCTTCGCAGCCCTCTCCCGATTCAGCCGCCAAGATGTTATGCAGCGCTTCCCTCCCCGTAGCCGGAAGCTTGCCGATGTCCACCGCCGTCTCCCCCCTCGCCCCGCCAGATGTTCCCGAGATGCCCGTGATCGCGGGCGTGCGGCTTGCAACCGCCGCCGCCGGCATCCGTTACAAGGGGCGCACCGACGTGCTGCTCGCRCTGCTGGACAARGGCACCACGGTSGCCGGCGTSTTCACCAAGTCGAAATGCCCGTCGGCRCCGGTCGAATGGTGYCGCGCCAAGCTGAARGGCGGRGYKGCGCGCGCGCTGGTGGTCAAYTCCGGCAACGCCAACGCCTTCACCGGCAAGACCGGCAAGGCGTCCACCGCRCTGACSGCGCAGATCGCMKCSAAGGCGGTCGGCTGCTCGACSTCGGASGTRTTCCTCGCCTCGACCGGCGTGATCGGCGAGCCRCTCGACGCCACCAAGTTCGACGGCGTGCTGGCGCAGCTCGCSGAGACCGCKACSCCCGATCTCTGGATGGAYGCGGCCMRKGCGATCATGACCACCGACACCTTCCCGAAGGTCGCSACCGCGACCGTSAAGCTCGGCAAGGCCAAGGTGACGATCAACGGCATGGCCAAGGGTGCCGGCATGATCATGCCCGACATGGCGACCATGCTGTCCTTCATCTTCACCGAYGCRCCGCTGTCGGCCGGCGYGCTGCAATCGCTGCTCAAGGCCGGCGTCGAGGACACCTTCAACGCGCTGACCATCGACGGCGACACCTCGACCTCGGACACGYTGCTGGCRTTYGCGACCGGYGCCGCGGCGGCCAACGGCGCGCCGAAGATCTCGCGCGCCAGCGACCCGCGCCTGAARGCCTTYGCCAAGGCGTTCCAGCRGATCCTSGCYGAYCTSTCCGARCAGGTGGCGCGCGACGGCGAAGGCGCCCGCAAGCTGGTCGAGGTCGTGGTCGAGGGCGCGACGACRAARCCGTCGGCGCGCAAGATCGCGATGTCGATCGCSAATTCGCCGCTGGTGAAGACCGCGATCGCCGGCGAGGACGCCAATTGGGGCCGCGTGGTGATGGCGGTCGGCAAGGCCGGCGAGCCCGCCAACCGCGACAAGCTCTCGATCTCCTTCAACGGCATCCGTGTCGCCAAGAGCGGCGCGCGCGACCCGTCCTACGACGAGAAGGAAGTGTCGGAGGCGATGAAGGCGCCGAAGATCCAGATCAAGGTCGCGCTCGGCCTCGGTAAGGCCAAGGACCGCGTGCTGACCTGCGATCTCACCAAGGAATATGTCGCGATCAACGGGGACTATCGGTCGTAGGGTTCATCTCTTTACCCGTCATCCTGAGGCGCGAGCGGAGCGAGCCTCGAAGGATGCACGGCCCGGATGGCGCCGCATGGAGAGAGTCGGGCCGTCGACCCTTCGAGACGCCGCGCGAAAGCGCGGCTCCTCAGGGTGACGGGGAGAGAAGGCATCGGCCTCCGCTAGCTGCTGATCCGCGCGTCGGCGACGGCCTTCTTGAACAGCGCGTTCATCGCGTCGGCGATGCCCTGGGTCGGGCTGACCTCGAAGTAGAAGCCCGGCGACGCGCAGGCCTGCATGTTCTGCGCGATCTCGCTGTTCGGCGAGGGTCCGAACGGACCCTTGTTGAACGGATCGATCCAGCTCATGTACCAGCTGTTGGTCGGCAGCTGCAGATAGGTGGTGTAGAGCACCGCGATCTTGATGCCGCGATTCTTGATCGCGGTGCACAGCGCCGGGTTGATCGGCGACTGGCAGCGATTGCCGCCGGTGATCGGCTTCAGGCAGCTCGAATTCGGTTCGTCCGCGACGCCGTCGGAGACGAAGAACAGATATTTCATCGGCGCCGCCGAGGTGCCGGGACCGGGCGCGCTGATCGCAGAGCTGATCGCCGGAAGCACCGCGCTGAACTGGGTGTCCTTGTCGGCCGTGTAGGAATCGTTGTTGCCGTAGACACCCATCAGGTCGATGTTGCCGGCTGCGGTCTTGGCGCTCGACAGGCTGGTCGACAGCGAGAACAGCGCGCGCAGGCCGATCGTCGCCGACGATGCGCCGAAATCGTAGATCGCCATCCGGAACTGGTTGGAATAGGTCGCGGTGGTCGCGGCCGTGTCCATCAATTGCTGGGTGGCGCTGCGCAGCACGTCGATCCGGGTGGTGACGCCGAGCTTCTTGGCGAGATTGTAGTAGTTGTTGGCATCGTTGTAGTCGTGGCAGGCGAAGGCACATTTGTCGGGCGTGTTGTTGACCATCTTGGTCACGTCGGTCGGCGTCGCCGCGACTCCCATCGACGGCGAATTGTCGAGCAGGAGATAGAAGTCGATGTAGAGCGGCATGTTGGCGGTCGAGGTCGACGAACCCTTCACCGTCATGTTGCTCTGGCCGATCACGCCGAGAAACAGGGTGGGAACGACCGCGGTGAACTGCACCGTCGAGGTGACGACGCTGCCGGTCTTGGTCATGGTCGGCGTCACGCTGGTCACGGTGAAGCCGCTCTGGTTCAGGACATTGCCGTTGAAGATGTTGGTCGCATCGGCCTGGCCGGCCGCGATCGGGCCGTCCGAGGTCATGGCGCCGGCGGCGATGAAGCCGGGCGACGACTTGGAAACCGATCCGACGCTCGCGGCGTCGGCAGCGGACAACAACTTGCTGCGGATCTGGTTGGCCCGGGAATAGTCGACCGCGCATCCGACGGCGACGACGAGCGGCAGCACGGCGAGGCCAAACGTCATCGCGATGTTGCCGGAGCGATCGCGGCGGAAACGGCTGATAGCCCGGATCAAGATGCGCATGGTTATATCGGCAAAGAATATGATGGACACATAACGTGACACTTCACCCTGCCGGCTGCGAATTAAGGCAGGCTTATCGCGATCGCAGAAAAACACTCGGACACAAATCGTTTGGCCCGGAGCGCTTTGCTGGTTAATGAAACCTGAAGATCGAGAAGGAAGTCCTCACCGCATGACTGACATCAAGCTGACCCTCGTCGTCGCCTGCGCGCTGGTCGACGCCGACAAGCGCGTGCTGCTGGCGCAGCGCCCCGAAGGCAAGGCGCTGGCCGGCCTGTGGGAATTCCCGGGCGGCAAGATCGAGCCGGGCGAGCGGCCGGAGCAGACCCTGATCCGCGAGCTGCACGAGGAGATCGGCGTCACCGTGGCCGAGCCGTGCCTCGCGCCGCTGACCTTCGCGAGCCACGCCTACGAGACCTTCCATCTGCTGATGCCGCTCTACATCTGCCGCCGCTGGGAGGGCATCGCGGTGGCGCGCGAGGGCCAGAACCTCGCCTGGGTGCGGGCCAACAAACTGCGCGACTACCCGATGCCGCCCGCCGACATCCCGCTGCTGCCGCATCTGATCGATCTGCTGCTATGATCTTCTCCCTCGCGAGAGAGGCGCATTGCCGGAATATCGAAAACAACCCCATGCAAAGCAGTCGGCGGTGGCCGGCGTTCGACCAGGCGACTTGACACGTCGGGCAACTCACCGGCACAATTCCATTATTCCGAAATGGTGGCAGGCCGCCATCGCATCTGATGTGGTTTCGCCGGCGCGCATCAAGCGGCACCGACCGTAAGGGACACACTGTGGACGGGCTCCCTCCCCCCTTGCGGGGGAGGGCTGGGGAGAGGGGTGCCACGCGGCGCGCTCTCTCAGCATGCATCTTGAAGACGGGCTCAGAATTGCAAAAGCGATGATCACACTGATATCTCGCCCGGGGCTACCCCTCTCCCCAACCCTCTCCCGCAAGGGGAGAGGGAGCCCGAGCCGCGTGCTTACCCTACGCCTCAGCGCTTCACCTGCTTCACCGCCGCCTCCAGACTGGCCTTCGCCGAGCCAGGCCGCAGCGGCTTCGGCTGGCTGTCGTGCGGCGCCCAGCCGGAGAGCCAGACGATGTCGAAGGTGGCGCGGATGCGGCCGTCGGGATCGGCGAAGCGTTCGCCGTAGATCTGCGCCATGCGCAGCATGGTGGCGCGGCGGGTCGGGGTGTGGCGGCGCTCGCGCAGCACGTTGGTGGCGCCCATCCGCCTGAGGTCGGCCATCAGTGCGAACGCGCTCGAATAACGCACCACGACGCGGTCGACATCGGTGACCGGCAGCGCGAAGCCGGCGCGCTGCAACAACGCGCCGATGTCGCGCAGATCGGCGAACGGCGCGACGCGCGGCGACACCCCGCCTTCGCATTCTGCTTCCGCCGCGGCAAAACTCTGCCTGAGCTCAGTCAGCGTATCGCCGCCGAGCATCGCCGCCAGCAGCAGTCCGTCCGGCTTCAGCGCGCGACGGATCTGCGCCAGCACGCCCGGCAGATCATTGACGAACTGGAAAGCCAGTGCGGAGACCGCGAGGTCGAGCGACTCCGGTGCCAGGCCGGTCGCTTCCATCTCGGCGAACGCGACCGCATCGACCGAGGCGACACGCTTGCGCACGGCGTCCGCGAGCCCGTCGCCCGGTGTCCAGATATCGGCCGCCGCCGAGAAGCTGCGCGATACCGCCTGCAACCGGTCAGCCAGGTCCTCCGTGGCGCGCTCGAGCAGGAACGTCGCCGCCCCCTCACGCCGTGCCCGCGCCAGCCGCGCGCCGAGCAAGGCGCGGTCGAACAGGATGGGGGCTGAGGCCGGGGTGGTTGCCATGCCGGCTGGTTACGCCGGACCGCCGCCGCAGGCAATGCGCCTTGAGCCCGCGTTGCGCAAACGCTAGCCTTCGTGTCATGGACGCCGAGGCATCACCGACACGCTCCATTACCGGTCACGTCCAGCGCGCGCTCGGCGCGGTCGGCGGCGCCTGGTTGCGCACCGCGCGGCTGGCGCTCGATATCGCACTGCCGACGCTGTGCGTGTCCTGCCGCGAGCCGGTCCATGGCGAGGGGGTGTGCGCGGCCTGCTGGGCCAAATTGTCGTTCATCGCGCCGCCTTTCTGTCCGCGGCTCGGCATCCCCTTTGTCTACGATCCCGGGCCGGAGCTGTTGTCGATGGAGGCGATCGCCAATCCGCCGGCCTACCAGCGTGCGCGCGCCGCGGTGCGCTATGACGATATCGCCCGTACCCTGGTGCATGCATTGAAATACCAGGATCGCACCGATCTGGCGCCGACAATGGGCCACTGGATGGCGCGGGCGGGGAAGGAATTGCTCGACGGCGCCGACATGCTGGTTCCGGTTCCGCTGCACTGGCGGCGCGGCTGGAGCCGGCGCTACAACCAGTCCGGCGCGCTGGCCAMGACGATCGCMCGCCACAGCGGYGTCARAATGGTCTCCGAGGCGTTGCGRCGCACCCGCGCCACCGAGCAGCAGATCGGGCTGTCKCGCAAGGACCGCGCCAGCAATGTGCAGGGCGCATTCRGGGTCRCYGAWGAACGCAAGGCTGACATCCAGGGCCGYCGCGTSATYCTGGTCGACGAYGTCCTGACCTCGGGYGCKACAGTGGATGCCTGCGCGCGGGCGCTGCTGCGGGCCAAGGCGGCKCAAGTCGACGTGCTGGTGTTCGCCCGGGTTGTCGATACCCACCGTGCTCCCATATAATCTGTCATTCTGGTTCAACCGAGCACACCATGACCGCTGCCATYGAAATCTACACCCGCCCGGGCTGCGGTTATTGCACCGCGGCCAARTCGCTTTTGACGCGCAAGAACGCCGCGTTCACCGAATTGARCGTCGCCAGCAACCCGGCCTACCGCGACGAGATGTACRATCGCGCCGGCRGCGGGGCGACCTTCCCGCAGATCTTCATCGGCAAGACCCATGTCGGCGGCTGCGACGAGCTCTATGCGCTCGACCGCGAGGGCAAGCTCGACGGCCTGCTCAGCAACGGAGGCGGCGCCTGATGAGCACGGAGAACAAGTTCACCGCGGCGATGGTGCAGATGCGCACCGGATTGCTGCCGGAGCCGAGCCTCGAGCAGGGCACGAAGCTGATCCGCGAGGCGGCGGCGCAGGGCGCCAAATACGTGCTGACGCCTGAAGTCAGCAACATGATGCAGTTGAACCGCAAGGCGCTGTTCGAGCACCTGGCGGGCGAAGAGGACGACAAGTCGCTCAAGGCCTATCGCGCGCTGGCCGCGGAACTGAAGATCCACCTGCATATCGGGTCGCTGGCGCTGCGCTATTCGCCGGAGAAGGCGGTCAACCGCTCGTTCCTGATCGGGCCCGAGGGCAACGTGCTCGCGAGCTACGACAAGATCCACATGTTCGACATCGACCTGCCCGGCGGCGAAAGCTATCGCGAATCGGCCAATTACCAGCCCGGCGAGACCGCCGTGATCTCCGACCTGCCCTGGGGCCGGATCGGCTTGACGATCTGCTACGACGTGCGCTTCCCGGCGCTGTATCGCGCACTGGCCGAGGCGGGAGCTTCCTTCCTCACCGTTCCCTCAGCCTTCACCCGCAAGACCGGCGAAGCGCACTGGCACACTTTGCTGCGCGCCCGCGCCATCGAGACCGGCTGCTTCGTGTTCGCCGCGGCCCAGGCCGGCCTGCACGAGAACAAGCGCGAGACCTTCGGGCACTCGCTGATCGTCGACCCCTGGGGCGAGATCCTCGCCGAGGGTGGCGTCGAGCCGGGCGTGTTCCTGGCCGAGATCGATCCCGCCAAGGTCGAAACCGCGCGCAAGACCATCCCCTCGCTTCAGCACGGGCGGCGATTTGGCATCGCCGACCCCAAGGCCGGCCCGGAGCATCTGCACCTCGTCCGGGGCTCGGCATGATCCGCTACACGCTGCGCTGCGAGCGCGGCCATCAGTTCGAGAGCTGGTTCCAGAGCTCCTCGGCCTATGAGTCGCAGGAGCGGCGTCACCTGATCAACTGCCCGGCCTGCGGCTCGGCCGAGATCGAGCGCGCGATCATGGCGCCGCAGATCGTCAGCAAGAAGGGCCGCGAACCGGCCCAGCCGCAGCCTGCCGCGCCGGTCGAGGCGACCGCCACTGAATCGACGTCGCTGATGATGGCGCAGGAGCGTGAGCTGCGCAGCAAGCTGAAGGAGCTGCGCGACCACATCGTCAAGAACGCCGACAATGTCGGCGAACGCTTCCCCAATGAGGCGCGCAAGATGCATTACGGCGACATCGAGCATCGGCCGATCTATGGCGAGGCCTCGCCCGAGGAGGCGCGCGCGCTGGTCGACGAGGGCGTCGAGGTGTCGCCGTTGCCGACGCTGCCGGAAGACCGGAATTGACCTGCTTCCGTCATTCCCGGTGCGCAATTGCACACCTGGGGGCTCGCCCCTTGGCGCGAGCCCGGAATCCATTCCAGCGCTGGACTTGCGGCCCGATGGATTCCGGGCTCGCGCTTCGCGCGCCCCGGAATGACGGGCGAGAGTGACATGACCCCCGAGACATCCTCCTCCTGGCAGGTGTGGGCGTTTCTGTCCGCCGTGTTCGCGGCATTGACTGCGATCTTCGCCAAGGTCGGCGTCGAAGGCATCAACTCCGATCTCGCCACCCTGATCCGCACCGTGATCGTGCTGATCACACTGTCGGCGATCCTGTTCGCGACCGGGCAATTCACCCAGTCCGGCCCGATCTCGGGCAAGAGCTGGCTGTTCCTGCTGCTGTCCGGGCTCGGCACCGGTGCATCGTGGATCTGCTATTTCCGCGCCCTCAAGCTGGGTCCCGCCACGCTGGTCGCACCGATCGACAAGCTCAGCGTGGTGCTGGTGGCGCTGTTCGGCGCCACCTTCCTCGGCGAACGCCCGTCGGCCTATGGCTGGATCGGGATTGCGCTGATCTCCGCCGGCGCGGTGCTGATCGCGGTCAAGGGCTAAAGCGCTTTCAAGCGAAGTGGGCACCGGTTCGCGTGAAGAAAGCGCGTCAAACAAGAGCCTAAGCGGCGATCAGCAGCGCGACGCCGACCACAATCAGCACGATGCCAACAAGTTCACGCAGCGAGAATGGCTGCTTGAGCGAGAAATACGCGACGCCCTGCGCGAACAGCACCTCGATCAGCGCCAGCGTGCGCACATTGGCCGCGGCAGTGAGCGCGAACGCCAGGAACCAGAACTGCGACGAGAACGCGCCCATGAAGCCCGCGAACAGCGAGGGCCGCCACAGCGCAAGGATCGACTTCAGCACGTCGGGCGCACGCAGCAACAGATAAACCGACAGGATCAGCGTCTGGACGAACAGGCTCCACATCAGCGTGTAGGAGGCCGCGGTCACGAACGAGACCCCGGGCACCGCGATGATGGCACCGCGGAAGCTCACCGCCGAGATCGCGAACACCGCGGCGGCGCCGAGGCCGAGCACGGTCGGGCGCAGATCGGCGAAGCTCTTCTGGCCGCCCGGCCGCAGCGCGGTGATGACGACGCCGACGGTCGCGATCACGATCGCGATCACCTTGGCGGTCGTCAGATGGTCGCCGAGGAAGACGAAGCCGAAGATCGCGGTCTGGATCGCCTCGGTCTTCATATAGGCCGTGGTGACCACGAAGGAGCGGTCGTTCATCGCCAGCAGCATGAAGCCGGTGCCGACGATCTGGCTGAGCGCGCCGGACAACAGCCACGGCCAGAACGAGACCGCCGGCCACGGCACCCGATCGCCGGTTGCGACGATCGCGAGCGCGAAGAACACCACCGAGAACGGCAGGCCGAACAGGAAACGGATATTGGTGGCGCCCCAGGTGCCGAGCGGCCCGGTCAAGCTCCGCTGCATCGCATTGCGCGCCACCTGCCCGAACGCAGCGACGATGGTGAAGGGAATCCAGAGCGAGGCGAGCGTGAACATGCGGGATTAGGGAGAGCGGGCCGGGCGGGAAGTCACGCCGCACCCTGCCGGGCCCGCAGCAGCCGGTCAACCGGAACGGCGCAGGCCAGGATTGCAACCAGCTCCGCGATTCCAGCTTGAACAAGCCATTCGGCCCGCAGCAGAAGCTTGCACGGCAGGCCGTCAGGTTTCAGTCGACGCGCCGCCAGATCGAAACCGGCGTGTCACCATTCGCCCTGGGGGGCACGCGATAGCTCAACTCGTTGGCCTTCAACTCATAGAGTCGAACTTGGTCCGTGCCTTCCCAATTTGGAAACGACGATTTGGAGATGTGGAAAGCGAGGGTCCCTTTCGCAGTGTCGACGTCGACCTTGCCGAAATGCGAACTCACCCCGAGGACCGCTGCACGATATTCGGCTTCGGTTGCCTTCAGCTTGTCGCCCGTTGCAAAGGGCCGTCGCTCGCTGTCGAAGATTTGCAGCGAATAGCGTCCATCGGCGTCGATGAACAACATGCCCCTGGGCGAGGGTCCATAATCATGTCCGCGGCTGCCATCGCKATGCAGCACATCGGCGGCGACCAGGGTCCAGGTCCCWGCCAGGGATGCCGCGGCATCRCGGCCGGCAGCCAGCACGCGASACGGTGCCGACACCGTCATGATGAGCGGCAGAGCGACGCAGACACCCCTCGTCAATGCACTGAASTTCATGCAACGGCCCTTTCAGATCGTGGTTGYTTSCCRCCACGATAGAGGTCCCGTCACGCAATAAAATCSCGTTATTCTGATGCGAGAGTTCAGAAAAACTGGACGGTTGCAGGTTCGCCGTGCCGACAACGTCGCTCAGTTGTCAGGCGATGCCAGCCAGCCCGCGCTGCGGCTCGGCGAGATGTTCCTGCAACGTCCTACCGATGATCGACCGCAATCGCACCATGGCCGGCTCGAGCGTCACCATGGCCGGCTCGAGCGTYCTGCCGGCGTCRTGCAGACARGCCTTGAGAGAAGGTGCCGGCAGCGGCGGCAATCCGGCYGWGCCGGGAAGCGCACAYAATTGGTCRGGCAACGCGATCGCCGTYCGCAGCGTCACKCCGAGCCCGGCYTCGACCGCGGCCCASAGCCCRCGCAGGCTCGGACTGGTGAAGGCGATACGCCAGGCGATGCCGGCYTGATCGAGCGCGGCGATGGCGCGCTGRCGGAAGAAGCARGGCGCCTCATARACGGCRAGCGGCACCGGCTCMCCCTGCCCCCAGAKCGGACCAGCCGAGGCGCTGCCGATCCAGACSARCGGCAAGGTSGCCACGGGCTGCGCRTCGGCGCGCGTGKCGTTGTCGAGCGCCAGCACGAGGTCGAGGTCRCCGCCGTCGAGTTGCTGCARGAGCCGCCGGTTRCGATCGACCACGGCCTCGATCCGGACCGCCGGATAGGCCTGCTTGAAGTAAGCCAGCGCSGCCGGCAGCCACACTTCGGCAAAATCGGCGGGCAATCCGAAACGGACRACGCCTTCGACGGCACGGCCGCGMAGCGCCTCGACCGCYTCGTCGTTCAGATCSAGGATRCGCTGSGCATAGCTCAATACGAGCTCGCCGGCTTCGGTGAGAGCCAGCCCCCGCCCCTGCTTGACGAACAGCGGTTCGCCKACTTGTTGTTCGAGCTTGTCGATCTGCTGGCTGACGGCCGATTGCGARCGCCCGATTTGTGCYGCRGCSCGGCTGAARCTGCCCAGCCGATATGCCGTGATCAGCGTCCGCAACACGTCCATATCGAGATTGACGTGGCCTATCGTCCTGACCAGATCACACCTCCTCCGCCACCACCATGTAGTTCACGTCCATGTCGGTCGAGACGGAGAACTTGTCGGCGAGCGGATTGTAGACCACGCCGGCCTGTTCCGTGATGGTGAGATTGACGTCGCCGAGATAGCGCTCGAGCTCGGCCGGGGTGACGAATTTGCTCCACTCATGGGTGCCGCGCGGCAGCCAGCGCAGCACGTATTCGGCGCCGACGATGGCGAGCGCGAAGCTCTTCCAGTTGCGGTTCAGCGTCGAGACCACCATCAGCCCGCCGGGCTTGAGCATCGTGGCGCAACGCTTGATGAAGGCGCCGACGTCGACGACATGCTCGACCACTTCCATCGCCAGCACGATGTCGAAGCGCTCGCGCGCGTCCATCTCCTCGACCGTGGTGCAGCGATAGTCGATCGACAAATGCCCCTTGTCGGCATGCAGCTTCGCCGCCGAGATGTTGGTGGCGGACGGATCGACCCCGATCACCTGGGCGCCGAGCCGGGTGAACGGCTCGCACAGCAGCCCGGCGCCGCAGCCGATGTCGAGCAGGCGCAGCCCGGACAGGCAGCTCAGGCTCTTGGCGTTGCGCTCGAACTTGCGGCAGGCGGCGTCGCGGATGTAGGTCAGGCGCAGCGGATTGATCTTGTGCAGCGGCGCCATGTTGCCGCGCGGATCCCACCATTCATCCGACAGTTTGGAGAATTTCGCGATCTCGGCCGGATCGACCGAGCTGGCGGAGGCATTGGCGGAGGAACTGGAAATGGTTGATTGCATGGCCATGATTGCGCGCGCCCCTATCGCGCGGTGATTGAACTGCGGAACGCCAGCGGCGAGGCGATGGTCCTGATCTTCTCAAAACCTTCGCCGACGCCCCGGATGGTCACATCGCCATAATTGAGGATGCGCCCGAGGATGCTCTGGTTGACATCGACGCTCTCGACCTTGTCGAGGCTCATCTCGAAGGTGCGCCGCTTGATGAACCCGGTCTTGTGCACGACCCGGAGATTGGTGACGTCGGTCTCGGTGGTCCAGCGGTGGAACCAGGCCGCCAGCGTCCAGTACAGCGCCGCAACCGCGACCACGGCGGCGGCGGCAAGGCACGCCAAAGTGAGGCCGTCGACCGTCGTCATGCGCGATGCGATCAGCAGCGCCAGCGCAACGATCCAGGCCAGGATCGCCTGCCAATAGAAGATCCAGTGCGCGTTGGTGGAATACAGCACCTTCTCGCCAGGCTGCAGGATTTCGTCGATGTAACGCCCCATCCGATCCGCCTTCGAGTAACCCCCGCGCCACAGCCCGCCGGCAACCGGTCAAGACGGCCCCAGGGGCCCCCCATGAACCGGCTTGCCCCCGGACGCGGCGCTATGTATACGCGCCTTTCGGTCCCCGCGCTTGCGGTTTTCGGCGTGGGTTAACCTACTTATCCTCTTAAAGGAATAGACGCGTCGTCATGGGCCGCCTCGTGATGAAATTCGGCGGTACGTCCGTCGCCAATATCGATCGTATYCGCAACGTCGCGCAGCATGTGAAGCGCGAGGTCGACGCGGGCCAYGAGGTCGCCGTCGTCGTCTCSGCGATGTCCGGCAAGACCAACGARCTGGTGGCCTGGTGCACCGAKGCCTCSSCSMTGCACGACGCGCGCGAATATGACGCGGTGGTCGCCTCCGGCGAGCAGGTGACCTCGGGCCTGCTCGCGATCGTGCTGCARGGCCTCGGYATCCAGGCGCGCTCCTGGCAGGGCTGGCAGATCCCGATCAAGACCTCSGAYGCGCAYGCCTCSGCGCGCATCCTCGAGATCGACGGCACCGAGATCATCRMCCGCTTCAAGGARCGCAAGGAAGTCGCCGTSATCGCCGGCTTCCAGGGCATCAAYCCSSASACCGGCCGCATCACCACGCTCGGCCGYGGCGGYTCGGATACCTCGGCGGTGGCGATCGCGGCCGCGCTGCATGCCGACCGCTGCGACATCTACACCGAYGTCGACGGCGTCTACACCACCGACCCSCGSGTGGTGCCGAARGCGCGCCGGCTCGACAAGATCGCATTCGAGGACATGCTKGAGCTGGCCTCGCAGGGCGCCAAGGTGCTGCARGTYCGCTCGGTGGAGCTCGGCATGGTGCACAACATGCCGATCTTCGTGCGCTCCAGCTTCGACAAGCCAGAGGATATCGACCCGCACGGCACGCCGCCGGGCACGCTGATCTGCAGCGAGGAGGAAATCATGGAAATGCACGTCGTCACCGGCATCGCCTTCTCGAAGGACGAAGCCCAGATYTCCGTGCGCCAGATCGAGGACAAGCCGGGTGTGGCCGCCGCGATCTTCGGGCCGCTSGCSGATGCCAATATCAATGTCGACATGATCGTGCAGAACGTGTCCGAGGACGGCAAGACCACCGACCTCACCTTTACCGTTCCGGCCACCGACTATAACCGCGCCCGGGATACCATTACCTCCGCCAAGRCSAAGATYGGCTACATCAGGCTCGACACCGAGACCGACGTCGCCAAGGTCTCGGTGATCGGCAGCGGCATGCGCAGCCACGCCGGCGTCGCGGCGAAGGCGTTCAAGGCGCTGGCSGAGCGCAACATCAACATCCGCGCCATCACCACYTCCGAGATCAAGTTCTCGGTCCTGATCGACGCCGCCTATACCGARCTCGCGGTCCGCACSCTGCATACGYTGTACGGGCTGGAYCAGGCGTAGGG
>BFBZ01000102.1_pt1 | contig 91275 bp, 103 predicted proteins | sample 1888401 | NCBI WGS metagenome assembly BFBZ01 (sample SAMD00112614, study PRJDB3348) | symbiont metagenome | host: Chara braunii
GACCGTAACCACCGCCGAACCCGAAGCTTATGCTGGGCCCGTAACCATAACCATACCCTGAGCCGTAGCCATACCCCGGACCGTAACCATAACCGGAATAGCTGGGCTGTACGTAGTAGCGCCGCTGAATATACCGTCGTGAATTGTAACAACGTCCGTACCGGTCGCAAATGAGATGAACATTTTCGATAAGCGGTTCGGGCTGCATCGAGGCTATCTTCGCCAAAGGAAGAGCCGACGCAGGACCGGCCATCGCAATGCCTAACAGCGCGGCAGCACTCATAAGCGGAAAACGGGTCATAGGATCCTCCCTCTTCATAATTGCAGAAAGAAACCCGCAACCTCGACATAGGTTCCACTGAATCGATCGGCTGTCGTCCCCATACTTCTGGCATTGGTTCCGGCGACCATCATATTTCGAGATGAATATGAACAGGCTCTTGCTAGTTGTTGCCTTCGCTTTCGTGGGTTCCACTGGTGCGGCTTTTGCGCTTACGGTCGGAAGTCAATCGTATGACAAACGCCCGATCTAAACTCGTCCAGATTAAAGCAAAAGAAGAAGACCAAGGGACATGAATAGTACGAAGGGCATTAAAGGCATGGATCATTCCAGGATGAAAATGTGATCCAGTTGCTCACATTTCGATCGGGCGCGCCGATTGGTGCGCCCTCATTTTTTTAAAAAACACCACCGCATCGGAACCTAGCGCATTTTTCAACTAGGAGACGCACTAATCGACACGAGCCCAATCAAAACCGTTGAAGCACCTGACCGGGAATGGTGTAGCCGGAAGCAGAAAACGAACCTTCCGGCACTTCGATTATGTCGACGTCAACCAGCCCTGACTATGCCGGGCTTAATCGTGACGATCGTCATGGCGGTCGCCATGGTGATCATCATGGTGGGTGTCGTGGTGAGTGTCGTGATGGTCGTCATGGCCAGGATCAATTCGGACAACTGCGTGGTCGTGATCGCGGTCATGGATGCGTTCATCGACGACGGGACGGTCATGATGGTCCCTATCATGCCCCTGGTTCACGCCCACGCTTATGCCGCCGGGACCCACGTCAAGGTGTTGAGCGACAGACGCGGTCGGAACTGCGATTGCAAAGCCAAAAATCAGAGCGAACGGCGCTAGGTAATTCATTTCGAAGCCTCCTCGTTAACCCATCACGCTGTAACGCATCCAAGCGGGTCCTAGTTCCACAGGTGGTCGGTTCCTGACGCGTAGAGTTGCGACTGGAACTACGGAATTGCGTAGTTACGGGATCGCCGTTTTGCCGGCGTCAATGCGGATCACTCGCATACTCTGCGGTAGAAGTGCCGGCCATACTGATCATGCTCCACGGTTTGGTAACACCGGCGGGAATATTGGTGCTCGTGCGGTATTCCATTGTCGTGCAGATAATGATTGTACTCGTGCGCGTCGCCTTCGTAGCCGTGCGAATGAGGGATGCCGTTGTCGTGTAGGAAGTGATTTATTCCGCCTTCATGATGATGATCTTCGTCGTCCGCGTTCGCTGCGTTTCCCCAAAATGCAAGGCTGATTGCGAGCCCAGCGGCCATGACAACTTTGTGCTTTAACATCTTCGACTCCTCGTGCTTTCCGAATAAAAAGGTGCGTCTAAATGATGGAAAAAATACGTCAKGGCAAAGTTATCGCGGCGTAAGGAGTGCCTGTTTTTTCAGTGGAAGCCGCACCCAGCTTGGTTTCTTTTCCGGCTAAAGTTGCTCCGACTATCGCCGAGGCAAAAGCTTCACTTCGGCCAAGGCAGCGCTGTAGACAACGTCTGCTGGCCCGCACCTGGTTGCGACATCCTGGAAAGCATACCGTGCCTGCTCGGTCTGCCCGTTATGAGCTGCCAAGTCGCCCAGGAAGAATATCACTTCGCAATCGCGTTTCGACCTCTCATCGTCAGCCGACTCCACTACCGGAGTGCAGCTTGTGGACGCGGCGGCGGAGGTAGTCGACAATGCGTTGGAGAACTGGGAGCCGCTCCATCCACGCCCGCGGCTGTGCGTGAAGCGTATATGTGAGGGGTCCAGCGTGCTATGCTCCAACTGATCTAATATGCATCGCTGGCCCTAGTTGGGCCGACGCGGTGCTGTGCGGCTACCGGTTAAATCCCGGAGGCGCAACAACCGATACCGACACTCACTAATGGTGGCCATTTGAGACGACGCGCTCAAATCGTCAGGATTATCTGGGACGACCGTTCGCTCGACGGTCCGCCGAGGCATCGAATGCACCTCTGCGGGTGGATCGCAGCAGGCCAGCCCCAGAGCGACTCCAAACTGCCCGCAAAGTCCGGTCGAAGTCGCTTGACCCGGGAGGTACCCCCAGGGATTAGCGTTGGCTTATCCCGAACAATCCGGCAACGATCAAAGAAGAGCAACAAATGAAAACCACCGTATTTAAAATCGAAGGCATGAACTGCGACGCCTGCGCCAATACGATCAAGACTCTCGTCGAGAAAGAACCCGGCGTGCAGATGGCCTCCGTCTCCTACAGCGAGCGGCAGGCCCGCGTGCTGTTCGATCCGAAATYGATCGCGGAAGAGCAGCTCGTCGCCACGATCCAAAAGCCCGGTTTTCGGGTGGTGGGACGCGAAGAGCTGAGGTGACCGTCTGACTCCACTCTCGACTCGTCCCAAACAACGGCTTCCGGAGATTTCCATGATTGCTTCTACAGCAACCGTTTCGACGTTCGATCTTTGGAGCGAAGAGCCCGCGGCGCGACCCGATCGCAGGAAAATACGTGCTCGGATCGGAGGTCTGCATTGCTCGCTCTGCACCGGTACCATCGAAAAAGCCCTCGGGCAAATGCCCGGTGTCGACAAGGTTGCTGTCAGCCTGACGCACGAACAGGCCCTCGTCGAATACGACCCGGCTGTCGCGCGTCCGGAGCAGTTGCTACAGACTTTGCGCGACATCGGCTACACCATCTCCGACCCCCGCAAGCTTCGGGCCTTCGAAGAGGAAGAGCGCGATCTGGTGCGCGAAGCCCGCCGCTTCGTCCTTGCGGTGGTGCTCAGTGTCGCCTCGATTCCGATCATTGCCGATCCCGCCGTCGGATGGATCGGCTTTCTGCCCGCGATGGTTTGCCTCAGTCTGGGCGGCTTCGTTTTCCTGGTGCTGCGGTCGAGCGGGTTGTGGGCCGCCGTCGGAGCCTCGGTGGGCCTTACGGTCATGGCCCTGGGCCTGCTCTACCTCAATTTGCAGGGATATTTGACGAAGGTCGCGCCATGGCTCGCCGCTGTGTTGGCGCTTGTTCTGGTCTTCGGAGTCGGGCGGCACATTCTGTTTATGGCCTTCCAGGCGCTACGGCGGGGCATCCTGAACCAGCACGTGCTGCTTGAGATCGGAGCGTTCGCGGGTATCGCCGGCGGGGTTATCGGGCTGATCCTCAATCAGCCGGGCTACCCGACCGCCGCRTTCTTCGCCGTGGCGGTGATGGTCGGCACCTATCATATCTTCTCCGAGTGGCTGTCGCTGATCGTCAAGACGCGGAGTTCCCAGGCCGTCAAGCGGCTCCTGGACCTGCAACCGGAAACCGCGCGCGTCGTTCGCGGCACCCAGGAATTCGAAACGCCGATTGAACAGGTGAAGCCCGGCGATCTCGTGCGGATTCGTCCAGGCGAGCGGATTCCTGCCGATGGCACGGTGGTCGATGGCCATTCTGGAGTCGATCAATCGCTGGTGACCGGAGAATCGTTCCCCGTCGAGAAGGCGAAAGGGGATCCGGTCATCGGGGGCTCGATCAACACGACAGGCACGCTCCTGGTAGCGGTCATCGTTATCGGAGAAGGCAGCTTTCTCAACCAGGTGGTCCGTCACGTCGAGGACGCCCGTGCGCTGAAACCCGGCATTCTCCATCTGGTCGACCGTGTGCTTCGCGTCTATACGCCGATTGTTCTTCTGATCGCCGCGCTTGCCGTCGTAGGCTGGCTGGTCGGCTCCTGGCTGGCGACCGGGCACGCCGATATAGAGCGCGCGGTCTTTGCCGGTTTGAGCGTGCTGGTGATGGGATATCCCTGCGCGATCGGCATCTCGGCACCGCTCTCGATCGTGCGCGGCGCCGGCCAGGCCGCCGAACACGGCATCCTGATGCGCACCGGCGAAGCGTTCCAGGGCTTCCGAACCGTCACGCACATCGTTCTCGACAAGACCGGCACCCTCACCGAAGGACGTCCCGTGGTCCTGGAGATCGAAACTCTTGACGTCAGCGAGCAGGAACTGTTGGCCATCGCCGCCGCGGCCGAAGCATCTTCCGAGCATCCGCTCGCGCGCGCGGTGATCAAGGCCGCTTTCGACCGCGGAGCAACGCCGCCCGATGTCGAATCGTTCGAGGCATTTCCCGGAAAAGGTATCGTCGCGCGTATCGAAGCAAGCGAAGTCCTGGTCGGAAGTCCGCGGTTCCTGGCCGACCGGAATGTAGATCTGACACGTCTTCGTAAGGCCATTGAAGCCCTGGAAGCAGACGGGCGTACCGTYATCGCCGTTGCAAGGGATGGCCTCGCATTGGGCGCTATCGCCTTGGGCGACGCGCTCCGATCCGACGCCGTTCCGGCCGTTGCGGAGCTCCTCAAGGCGGGTCTGAGAACAATCCTCGTCACCGGTGACAACGCGCGCGCAGCGAACCGCGTCGCGCGGGATGTCGGCGTCGACGAGGTGCACGCCGAAGTGTTGCCGCAGGACAAGGCCGCGATCGTGCGAGGGCTACAAGCAGCCCATGCCCGGGTCGCGATGGTCGGCGACGGCATCAACGACGCCCCCGCTCTGATGCAGGCTGATATTGGAATTGCGATGGGCGGCGGAACGGATATCGCCATCGAGGCGGCAGACATCATTATCCTGTCGAACCGTTTGAGCGCCCTTCTCATTGCCCGCGGCATCAGCAGGCGGAGCTACGCGAAGATGGTACAGAACGTTGTCCTCGCCTTTCTCTTCAATGGTCTCGGCATTCCGCTTGCCGCCAYAGGCCTGATTCATCCGGTATGGGCGATGGTGGCGATGGCCGTGAGCGTAACCGCGATCTTCATCAACTCGCTGTGGGGAAGCCCGCGGCTGTTTTTCGACACCATCCGCAGCGTGGGTCAGCCCATTGCCGCGACGTCGACACAAGCTATTTGAACGCAAAGGCCTGAACACGTGCAACAAGACATCAGCGAAACCAGGCGCGAGCGTCTCCTCAAGATGCTCGCCGCGGCGACCTTCGTCGTTTTCTTCCAAGGCTACATGGTGGCGCCGATCATCCCGACGCTGTCGAGCACCTTTGGGAGTTCGATCCAGACCGTCGGCCTCATCGTGCCGGCATATCTCATACCCTACGGCATCGCGACCCTCGCATACGGCATTCTGGCGGACCGGATCGGCATCCACCGCGTGATGTTCGCGTCCCTGGCGGCTTTTGCGGCGCTCACCATGCTGACCGCAACGGCGCAGTCCATTGAACAGCTTGCGCTGTGGCGGATGGTGACCGGGATCGGCGCAAGCGGCGTCGTTCCGCTCGCGTTGGCGCTAGTGGGCCGGCTGTATCCCTACGAAAAGCGGGGACGACCGCTCGGCTGGCTGTTCGGCGCGATGGCCGGCGGCATGGCCTTCGGTTCGCCCCTAGGCGCGATGATCGTGCCTCTCGTCGGCTGGCAAGGCCTGTTCGTTGTCGTCGGTGTGGCCGGCGCGGCGCTCCTTCTCGTCCTTCTGCCCTATCGGGCCGTTATTGCCGCCACCGTTCAGCCAGTGACAGGCACGCTCCGCGATCTCTTTCGAGGCTACAAGGATCTTCTTGGAACACCGCGCGGGCAACGCACGTACGGTTTTGTACTCGTCAATTCGATGTTTCACTCCGGAGTGTTTACCTGGCTCGGGGTGTACTTCGAGCAGAAGTACCACCTGGGAGCCGTCGGCATCGGTCTGGCACTTCTTGGTTACGGCGTCCCTGGCTTTGCGTTCGGACCGGTGATCGGCCGGGCCGCGGATCGCTGGGGCCGAGCAAGACTGATACCCATCGGGCTTCTGCTTGGCGCCTTGGCGGCGGTCGCGCTGCTGCTGGACTTCCCGATGGTGCTARCGCCCGTGGTCGCGATGGTCCTGTCACTGGGTTACGATATGACTCAGCCGCTCTTCGCGGGCATCGTGACCTCGCTGGGCGGGAGGCGTGCCGGGCAGGCGATGGGGTTGAACGTGTTTACCCTGTTTGTTGGCTTCGGCCTCGGAAGCCTCCTTTTCGGCGAATTGCTTCGCCTCGGCTTCGGCGTGGCCCTGGGCCTGTTTTCGGGGGTCGAATTGATCCTGGCGTTGCTATCCTTGCGGCTGTTTCGTTCGGAGGTTCCCGCCCCGGCAAATGCCGTCCGCGGGTAACGAAGCCGTGTTCGGACAACCTGGCGACGTGACCGCCGCAGCCAGCCATTCCCCCACGATTAGCTTGACCCTGGAGTATACTCCCGGGGTTAAAACGCGCGCTGGAGACGWCTTCATGTTCACCATCGGCAAATTGGCTTCCCTCACGAGCGTCAGCAACGACACGCTGCGCTATTACGAGCAGGAGGGTCTCATTGAGCCTGCGGGCAAGAGCCCGGCCGGCTACCGGCTGTACGACAAGGATTCGGCKCGGCGCATCCGCTTCATCAAGCATGCCCAGAATTGCGGTTTTACGCTCGCCGAGATACGCGAGCTGCTGGCTTTGCGGGTTCGCGACAAGGCGTGTTGCGGCGACGTTCGTGCCCGGGCCGTCGAGAAGAAGTTGCAGATCGAAGGCAAGATCCGCGCAATGAAGGCGATGTCCAAGGCGCTCGACCAGTTGATTGCCGAGTGCGCGAACGAAACGCAGCCCGTCAACGAGTGCACCATCATTGCCGCCCTGGAACGGGCGGCCGTTTCGACAAAGGTGCATTGACCCATGAAGATCGAGATTTTCTACACCCCCGGCTGCTCCGAATGCGTTGCGGCGCACGCCAAGCTCCGGACAGCCGCGCAGGAGGCGGTGAATGATCTGGAATGGCGCGAACTGAATGTGCTCGATGACCTCGACTACGCGGTCGAGCTTGGCGTTTTGACGCTGCCGTCCATCGTCGTCGACGGAGAACTCGTTTTCACGTCGATGCCGACCGTCGCCCAGCTGCGCGAAGCCTTGAGGAAACGGACCGGAGCGAGCGCATGATGGACGCAGACGCGCTTCGCCAGGCCGTCGAACATGCCGGGATCGCCGCCGCGGGCGTCGCGTTCCTGACCGGGCTTGTCTTTAGCTTCAATCCGGTTGCGCTTGCTTCGATCCCCGTTTCGCTCGCCTACGTGACCAGGGGCCGTGACAAGGGCCAGGCGCTGCTKTTCGGCGCGATGTTCATCGCCGGCATGATTCTCGCTCATGCCGTTCTTGGTCTCATTGCAGGATTGGGTGGGAAATGGGTCACGGACCTCGCTGGACGAGGCTGGGGACTTTTTCTCGGGCCGCTGCTGATCGTCCTCGGTCTGATGTGGGCCGGTTGGCTCCGGATACCGTTGCCTTCCTTCGGTTTCCGGGCAAGCCGTCCGGCCGCCGCGTGGGGAGCATTCCTGCTCGGGATCCCGTTCGCGATCGCGGTGTGTCCGGTTTGCACGCCGACCCTGGTGGTGCTGCTCGGCGTCACGGCGGGAATAGGGTCGGTCTGGCTCGGCGTGGTGCTGCTTCTGGCGTTCGCGCTCGGCCGCGCCGTTCCGGTCGCGATGGGCGCTTTCGCCGTCGGTTGGCTCGAAAACCTCAACCGGTTTGCTCGATACAGGCGGGGGTTCGAGATTGCCGGCGGCGTTCTTCTGATCGCGATGGGCTTCTACATGTTGAACGCGGTGTACATCTGGATTCCGGAACTGGCGGTCTGATGAGCATGACGACCGAAGCCGATAGTCCTCGCGGCGTGACGCGCCTGCAAAAAGCCGCCGCAGCCGGTGGTGTCCTGGGCGCCGTCGCCGCAACGATATTGGTCGCGGCTGCGATCGCATTCAACTTCCTTGCGCCCCTGCTGAGCTCATGATGGAGAGAGATCGATGACAAAGTTCACGGCTTCGCTGGTACTCGGGTTGCTTTTCGTTTCCTCCGGCGTGGCGATGGCGGAGCAGCGGACCGTGACATTGGCAGTGGACAACATGTACTGCGAAGCCTGTCCGTATATGGTAAAAAAGTCCATCGAGAAGGTTCCAGGCGTCACAAAGGTCACCGTTTCGTTCGAGGAAAAAACGGCGACCGTACAGTTCGAAGACGCCCAGGCAGCCATTAAGGATCTGACGGACGCGGCGACAAAAGCCGGATTTCCGTCGACGCCGAAGGGCTGATCGGTCACCGCGTTATGTTAATAGGATTCCTGATCCGAATTTCAGGTTGGGCCCGTAGGACGAATCGAAGCGAACTGAAATGAAATCCCTGCGCGGATCCCGCCGCGGCGCGATACGGTCCGATCCGCGCGCCTCGGCCCGTTGCCGCGATCACCGCACTCAGCAGGAGTGAGTTTGAATCGATATTTTGTCGTCACATTGCATTCAAGCGCTCAGTCAGCTTTGGAGAAAATCAGTCCTATCATTTGACTCGCCATCCGCTCATCACAGCATGTCGCCGATGTCCGAAGCGCCCGTCGGGTAGGCGAACATGGTGGTCTTCAAGTCGGCAGCCGTGAGTCCATGGCGAATGGCCAGGCCGAAAACATTGATCACCTCATCGACGTGCGGGCCGACCAGATGGGCCCCAAGAATGTGGCCGGAGACCTCCTCAACCAGAACCTTATAGCCATATACGCTCTCCGCAGCGCGCCGGGCCGTATACCACGTCGATGTCTTCTCGCTTTTCACGCGGAATTTCCTTCCGCTCTCGCGAACCTGCTGCTCGCTCATCCCGACCGACGCGATCGGTGGAATCGTAAATGCGACGCTGGGCACTCCCCGGTAGTCCGGACGGTGACGATTGCCTTCCAAGAGATTGCCGACAATCACCTTGGCGTCGTGGCTCGAGACCGGCGTCAGGGGTGGACCYTTGGCGGCGGCATCCCCTGCCGCATACACCGCTGGATTTGAGACGCTCTGGAGAAACTCATTGAGCTTGATGTGACCGTGCTCGTCGCGGTCGACCCCGGCGGCCTTAAGGTCGAGGTGCTCCAAATCCGGAATGCGCCCGGCCGCATGCACGACGAGATCAGCTTCGAAGGTCTGCTCGCCGTTCCCGGTGGTCGCGCGAACGATGAAGTTCGGTCCTTTTTTCTCGACGGCCTCAACAACGTGCTTGGTCCGAACGTCGATGCCCACGCGATGAAAGCTCTCCATCAACCAGCCCACCAGGTCGGCATCGAACCGCATAAGCATGCGCTCGCCGCGCTGCAGGATCGTGACTTTTGCACCGGCGCGCGCGGCGATATGGGAGMACTCGGCGGCAATGTAGCCGCCACCGACCAGCACGATACGGCTTGGCAATTCATCCATCTCGAGAAATTCCTCGTTTGTGACGAGGTGTTCCTCACCGGTGAATCCGAGGGGAACAGGTCGCGCTCCGGTTGCGATCAGGATATGCCTGGCTTCAAGCCGGTTCCCGTCCACATCGAGTGTTGTCGGGGATACGAACCGGGCCGCGGCWTRATAGGTGTCGATTCCACTGGCGTCGTAGCTCTTTTGCTGTTTGTCCGGAACGGAMCCCGTGAACGTACGCTTGAACTCCATCAGGTCGCGCCACGCAATCCGCGCGTCGGCTGCGACAACGCCGCGCCCGCCCATGCGTCGAATGTCGTCGATGACCTGGGCACCGGTGATCAGCATCTTCTTCGGGTCGCAACCGCGAAGGGCGCAGGTGCCGCCGAATGGCCGGTAATCGATCACGGCGACTTTCCAGCCGGCGGAAGCGGTGCGGTGACTGGCGACCATCGCGGCCGTCCCCGATCCGACGACAATCAGGTCATATGCCTTGGCCATGCAAAACTCCTCATCGGTAGTACGCAGCAGGATCCGATGGCTGACGCCGTCGGGTCGATTTCTTCGGCCTCGGATGCCGGAAGGTCATTCGCGGGAACCCGGATCGAAACGGGCGTTCGTCTGCGAATGGAGGCGATGGAGCCAAACGCCGGCTAGRCCAAGAGCGATGAAAACTGCCGGYATTGCGAAATAGACGGACTTGAAAAGCCACGACAGAAGCCCCGCGCCCCCAGCCGCACCCAGGGCGAAGCTGACGAGAACGGGACCGCCGCAGCACAGCACCGCGAGCAAGGCGCCAATTGCAACTATGATGCGTTCGTTCATGGCGCCTCCGCTTGGGACCGACCTTTTAAGGTAGCCCTCCGGAAACCAAGGTGCGCCCTGTAGTACCTACGCGTTCAAGAGGCTGGCGTTCACGATCACAGGAGCGGTCTCCGGAACATTACAGGCGTCATTTGCCGGGCATTGCCCTGGCAAAACGCTGATAAAACGGCGCGCCAATGTGTCCCGACTACCACCCTGCCGATCGTGTCGGCCCACGCACATCGAACAGCGCGTCGATGATGGGACACTTGGGTATTTTCCCGCCCCCGCACTGAGAGGCCATCGTCTCGAGCACGGCCTTGAGCTTCTTGAGGTCCGCCATCTTTCGGCGGATGGCCTCCACGTGTTCGAGTGCCAGCGCTTCGACCTGCCCGCACGTATAATTGTCGCCATCCACCATTCTGAGCAATTCCCGGATTTCTTCGAGCGTGAAACCGAGATCGCGGCTTCGCAGGACGAAATTCAAGCGCCTGACGAGGGGTTGCCCGTAGAGGCGATGACCGCCCTGACTGCGGGGCGGTGCCGGCAGGATACCGATCTGCTCATAATACCGGATCGTCTCGATGTTGCAGCCCGTCTGGGCAGCGAGTGCACCCCGGGTCAGGAATTCGTCCGGATTTGTCTTCTTGCTCGACATCTCAACCGCCTCTAACCTGTATTTACTACAGGTTAGATAGTGTCCACGTCCAGCGTTGGCAAGGAACAACCCGCCTCAAGGTTCACAAAATGAGGAACGCTCCTGCAGCGGCTGCGCAGACGGGGCCTCCCGGAAAGGCGCTTTCAGCGCGAATTTCGTCCTTGAGCCTGTATCACCTACACCCCCTACCCTGAGTGAAACGACATCATCTCTACTCGACGAAAGCAGCGGAAGGATACCAGGCCATGACGAGTGCTACGCAGGACCTCTCTAGCGACACGCAGCCGGCTTCGCACCTGGGTGGCGGCCGCGAAGCGTTCGCCGCTTACATGAGGCGACGCGTCCTTGACGAGAATACTCCGGAACTGCAGAGATTGAGTGTCGAGCTMTTCAGGGTGCTTGGTCGCGGTGCGCGGGCGACGCGCGAGCAACTGGGGATCGCGTGCGGTCTCCCCACGGAACGCATCAACCAGCTTCTACTCGAATTCCCGCCGACGAACTTCCGATTCGATGAGCAGGGACAGGTCATCGCGTTTGGTGGTCTGAGCCTCGTCCCGACGCATCATCGCTTCCAAACGGAAGGCGCCGAGCTCTATACGTGGTGCGTGTTTGACGCGCTTTTCCTTCCGGAGATTCTCGGCAAGCCGGCGACGTTGGTCACCCACTGCCCCGGATCCGGGGCAGAACTTACCGTCGAACTCGCGCCCCGGCAGTTGCGCTCGGTGCCGCCGTCCGGCTGCGTGATGTCGATCGTCGCGCCGGATAGCGACGCATGCTGCGTCAATCTTCGAAGTGCGTTCTGCGACCACGTCAACCTGTTCAAGGACGAACAGACATTCACGGCTTGGTCGCAGGCCGGGCAGGACGCGGCATGTGTAACGCTTCCGGAGGCGCAGATCTTCGCCGTGCAGCGAAACGCGGTGCGTTATCCCACTGTCGACTTGAACTCCTGACACGCCGCCGAACTGACTTTGCGAGTCCGCCCAAGGATGCTGGCCGCCGCAACTGCCTCATGCGGGATCCGGCGCGGATTCCTTGAGTGGCCGTCTCAAAAAACCGTGTTGGCGCTTCCGAAATTTCCGCTTGAACCTGTACTTGCTACAGGCCCCATATCAGTTCAAGGCGTCAAGGAGGGCGCAGCACATGGACAAAGCAATGCAACGAAACCTTGCTGGCGCAGCCCCCTCCGCGCTCGAAGCCGGCCCGGCGGATTCGTCCAGCCGCAAAGCGGGGCTGGCCTCTGTCGGCGGAATTTTGGCGGCGCTCGGCGCGGCATCGTGCTGCGTGGTGCCCTTTGCCTTATTCACGCTCGGAATCAGCGGAGCCTGGATCAGCAACCTGACCGCGCTTGAGCCCTATCAGCCGATTTTCGCCGTGGTCACCTTCGCCTTCCTCGGCTACGGGTTCTACCTCATCTATCGCAAGCCCAAGGCGGACTGTGCTGAAGGTTCCTACTGCGCTAGGCCGAGTTCCGGACGCACGGCCAAGATCGGCCTTTGGGTCGCCACCGTCCTGGTGATCGTCGCGCTCGGCTTCCCGAAAATCGCACCTTACTTTCTTTAGCTTGTCGCCCAATCCAAAATCCAAAAGGAGAGAGATCATGATTCGTATCAGCATCGCCGCCGCTGCCCTCGCCGTGGCGTTATCGCCCCTCGTCGCCCATGCCGCCGAACAAACTGTTGTCTTCAATGTCGATAACGCCACCTGCGAACTCTGCGCCCCGATCGTCAAGAAGACGCTGTCGCGGGTGAAAGGCGTCACGGCCGTCCAGGTCAAGGAAGCCAACGCCAACGCGAGCGCCGTCGCGACCGTCACCTTCGACGATGYGGCCGCGGAYRTTCCCAMGCTGATCGCGGCGGCCACGAACGCGGGCTACCCCGCRCACGTCAAGAACTAGAGAATCCAGTTTGGCTCGCCAATAAAAAMGGACGCTTCCGACATGGGCGCCYGGCTGGCGAGCCAAAAGATTCMAAATAAGGTGGAGCGCCGYCTGTCGTCGACCGCGGCTCTCTCCGATCYAATTCAGTATCAGGAGTYTTGCGATGACCGTTGGTGAYTGTTGCGCTTCCGACGTGCCGAAGGCGAAYGGCGGATATGATCTTGCCGTCATCGGCGCCGGCTCGGCCGGCTTCTCRGCCGCAATTGCCGCAGCGGAGCTTGGCGCCAACGTTGCGCTCATCGGGCACGGGATGATCGGGGGCACCTGCGTCAATGTAGGTTGCGTCCCRTCAAAAACCATGATCCGCGCGGTCGAGGCGGTTCATCACGCGGAAACCGCATCGCGCTTTGCCGGCATTCGGGCGCAAGGCGGAATCGGCGACTGGGGTGCGGTCGTGCGGCAGAAGGACGAATTGGTGTCGTCGCTCCGACAGGCGAAATATTTTGATTTGCTGCCGAGCTACAACACCGTCGCTTATCGGGAAGGCCGGGCCCGGCTGACAAGCGACGGCGTGATSGTGAACGGTGAGCCGATCAAGGTCGGCAAGGTCATCATCGCGACCGGAGCCTCTGCGGCGATGCCGTCGATCTCGGGGATCGAAACTGTGCCGTACCTGACGAGCACGACGGCCCTGGAACTCGAGAAACTGCCGAAGTCCCTCCTGGTAATCGGCGGCGGCTACATCGGCTGCGAGCTGGGCCAGATGTTCGCCCGCGCCGGCGTCAAGGTGACGATCGCGGTCCGCCGCCGTTTGTTGCCGGATGCGGAGCCGGAAATCAGCGACGCCCTGACGAAGTATTTCACCGAGGAAGGCATCACCGTTCGCGAGGCGCTCTCATACCGGCAGATTGGACAAGCGCCGGACGGCATCGAGCTCTCGGTTTCGACCGATGGGCGCACCGAGACGATCACGGCCGAGCGTGTCCTCATCACGACCGGACGCCGGCCCAACACCGACGATCTCGGGCTCGCGGAAAGCGGTGTCGAAGTTGTCTCGAACGGCGGTATCAACGTCGACGACCGCATGCGAACCTCGAAGCTTGGCGTCTATGCCGCCGGCGACGTCACCGGACGCGATCAGTTCGTCTATATGGCAGCCTACGGCGCTCGGATCGCGGCAGAGAACGCGCTCAACGGCAACAGCAAGCGATACGATGCGACCGCCATGCCGTCGGTCGTGTTCTCTGATCCGCAGGTTGCCAGCGTTGGCTTGACGGAAGCCGATGCCGTCGCTCAAGGCTTAACGGTAAAGACTTCTAGTCTCGATCTGAGGTACGTTCCGCGCGCGCTGGCCGCGCGTGACACCCGCGGCCTCATCAAGCTGGTCGCCGAGGCAAGTAATGGACGGCTTCTTGGTGCACACATTCTTGCGCCCGAGGGGGCCGATAGCATTCAAACGGCCGTGCTYGCGATCAAATGCGGCATGACGGTCGAGCAACTCGCCGAAACGATCTTTCCCTATCTCACGACGGTCGAAGGACTGAAGCTTGCGGCGCAGACCTTCAGCAAAGATGTTGCAAAGCTCTCGTGCTGTGCATGATGGGGCAACAGCAACCTGCCGCTGCGCGTTATCTACAAGCTCTCGCTGGCACGCGTCTGCGCGAGATCGGACGTTCCGACGGCGCGACCAATGCGGCAGCGAAGGCCGGCCGATGGACACGTYCGACCTGCCGCGGCGCCTGGCGGCGGAAGCTCTCGGGACCGGACTCCTCGTCGCCACCGTGGTGGGTTCGGGCATCATGGCGGAGACGCTGACCAAGGAAACGTCGCCCTCGCCCTCCTCTGCAACACCTTGCCTACTGGCGCCATTCTGGTCGTCCTGATCACCGTGCTGGGGCCGATCTCGGGAGCCCAATTCAATCCGGCGGTCACTCTGGTCTTTACCGGCAAGCGCGAGTTGAAGCCGTTCTTTATGTGATCGCGCAGATCGCGGGCACCATGGCGGGCAATCTGATGTTCGCGCTGCCCGTCGTCGATTTTTCGATAAAGGCACGGAGAGGCGGAGGCCAATGGTTTGCCGAGTTCGTCGCCGTGTTCGGCCTGGTCGCGACCATCCTGGCCGGCATCCGCTTTCAGCGCGCAGCGGTGCCGTGGCTGGTCGGTATCTASATTGCGGCGGCCTATTGTTTCACGGCCTCGACATCATTCGCCAATCCGGCCGTCGCAATCGGCGGTCGCTGACGAATACGTTTTCCGGCATACGCCCAATTGATCTGCCGGGCTTCATCGTCGCCGAATTCAGCGGTGCGTTCGTCAGCATACTGTTGATGAACTGGCTGCTAGGACGTCCGGAAGGGGGCCCGCACAGATAGCGGAGACATCGCCATGAGCGTGAAAATCTATCATCCCCCCGGACTGCGGTTGCACTCGCACAACAAGCTTGCGATGATGCCGCCAAAAGGCCGTCGAGCCGCCGGCCGAGGTGGGCGATCGGGCGGTTTGTGAAGGAGGATGGCGAGCGGGAGTTCTCTCACCGAGGCGCACTCGGCGTCGGCCGCGCTCGCTCAACGTGCGTTCCGAATTCGGATCCACTTGGAGCGCAACATAATGCGTCCGGCGTTCCAAGGTCGATGAACCCAGCACACCACCAGGGGGTCCCGCTCAGCGCGGTGCAAACTCAGTATCAGRTCAATCGCAAATGCGGTACTGCAGGGAACGCAGGGAGCCGCGATTTGTCTCGGCTCAAGTGACTCGATCATGGGTGTAAGCACCCTCAAACCTTGTATCGGGGAAGCTTCATGATTTCCCGGTAGGCGGTGGTCAGCCAGGCGTCTCCATAACTTTCGGCCGTGCGCTCGCCGACGTGGCCCTGGATGATGTTCTGCACGTCGACATGCATTCCGACCTCCCGCGCGAGCGACGAAAAGCGATGCCGCCAGCCGTGGTTCGGCTGCACCTTTCCGGCCTTGACGTCGGGCACGATCGTGCCGACCCATTCGGCCATCCGCTCGCCGACCTTCTTGTAATGCGGATTGCCTTCGCTGCCGCCGCGCGACCTGGCGGGGTCGTAGAACAGCGGCCTCGCTCCGCGAGATTTYATGTACTCGATCAGTCCTTGCTCGATCAGATGGTCGTGGAGCGGGACGTCGCGGTATTCCTTCGTCTTGGTATGCGTCGCCGTGATGCGCAGCYTCCAGATGCCCCGCTCGCGACCGAAATTCATCGCCGTGACCGGAGTGATTTCGTTCACGCGAGCACCCGAGTAGGCGAGTATCCACGGTATCCAACGCCGCGCCGCCACCATCTCGGTCGAAATCYTGTCCGACGGCGGCGTCAACGACTTCCTCAGGGTGGCGACGGCCTCGGTCTTGACGAAGCCCTTCTCACGCTCCCTGGGCTTCTTCGGAACGCGCACCTTGACTCCGATGGCGACATTCGAGGGTAGCCAACGTTCGTCCTTCGCGTATTGCAGCGTCGCCTTCACCGCCGCGACGTAGACGTCGCGCACGGTCACCGGATCGAGGCCCKGAACGATCTTTCCCGTCTCGGGATCGGGCCGGGGAAGCAGTTCGTTCTTCCAATCGATGAGATCGTCCGTCGTGAGCCGGGACAGGTCGTCGTGGCCCACCTYCGCGACGAGATGTTCGATGATCTTCTTCCATCGCTTCTGCGTTGCCGGCGAGAGCTTCGCGGCGGCGGCGTAGGCGTTGAAGGTCGCCATGGCGCGGGGCCGCTTGCCGAGCGGACGGTCCTCCGAGGCATTGGGCAGGGGAGGAAAACGGTCGGCGTCCGGATCGCGCCGGCAGTCACCGCCCGCCATTCTCTGCAGATGCTTTTCGGCCTGGATCTTCGCTCCGATGAAGGCCTGAATGAAGAGGTCGAGGCTCTTCGGATCGACATGGCGATCGCGGGTTGCMAGAAACGCTCTCGCCTCCGTTCCGAACGCGATCATGCGCCACTGGGAATGCGGGCCGAACCAGATCTTCGGTGTCTTCCGCCGCTCGGTGTCGGCGATGGACTTTTCCCAGTCTGAAGGGCGACCGGGAAAGTCGCGGTGTTTCCCGATCCAATCGCGGTAGAATTCGCCGGCAAGCGCAGCCGCCTCCCGCTGCGTCAGCGTGTCCGGCGGCCGCCGGTCACGATGGGACTGCCAGAGGCGCTCGCATTTCAGATTGTGCTCCTGGACGAGAAGACGCGCCTCGTCCTCGTCCGTGGTCCCGAGGGAAAACCGAATTTCCTTCGTGCCCATGAACTCGATCATGTCGTCCGGAACGCGCCGTCTGAACCAGAGATTCTTGCTGTTAGGAAGCCTGAGGGGTGAGAGCATTCGCAAGCCCATTTTGTACAACCTTTGTGTACTAGCTGGCGCTTGCTAAAGCATTAGTTTATTTAAGCTATTTGAATCGCTTGCGGAAATTTTTCAAGTGGCGGAGAGGGAGGGATTCTCATCCCTGTTGGCAGGCCCCATCCCATTGATCAGGAACCCTCATGTGTGCCTGAGACCGCGGCGCGTGAAACCAAAAGCCGACATCGCCGCAGACGCTGTTGGTTGCACGACTTCTCCGAGGTCGGAACGCAGAAATTTTGCGTGATAGATGCCGGGTCTGCTCTCCGCGAAGCCGACCCTTTGCAMAATCTAAATTGTGCGTTCTCGATCGCGGAAGTTTCCTTCAGCGCCTTCTGACGAACCTCCGTCGCGAGGTCGTTCGATATCCGGGTCTGCTGTTCTAGTGTTCGCTTTCCTTTGTTCGCCCACGTGCTTTGTTGCCCAACATTTGCAACTCCAGGGGACAGGATTTAAACCTATGACGCCGGAGGCACTACAGCGTTCACCCGGCCCTGTCGCCGGCCTTCATCGTTCTCGTTCCGGAATTCTCACGCGTTCGCCATTCCGGGTATGGCGAGCATCACCTTTGTCGCTTCCGGATCGGTTTCGGTCCTGAATGGGTTCCATGACTGCCGCTCGATCGAACGAATGCCCCTGCCCGAGATGTTTTGCAATCCGCTCTCGGGCCGCTTCGACGATGCTGTGACGGGCGCGCTCATTGTCGGGAAACGCGCGCTCCAGGGCTTTCTCGATGATCACCATTTGCGATTGGGCAGCGACCAGGTCGAGATCGCGAGCGGCTGTCTTCCGATCGGCTGAGCGGAATTTCTCTGCCGTCACCCGCCAGCGGTTGCGCGGCACCTGCCGCCGCTCGATACGCGCGTGCCCATTAGCAGCGTCGATCACCTTGATACTCTTTGAGACCTGCTCGATACCCTCCCTGCGTACATCAATGCGATCACCGGATTTGGCTTTGCTGTCGACTGCGGCCTTTTCCAGCCCGACGCCCCACACCTCATGCCGCTTCCCATTATCCAGTTCGATCGCCAGATAAGTTGATGTCTCGGCGTCGGCGCGGTTGCGGTAGTGAGCCTGTCCAACCTCGATTAGTCGTCCCGACACCCCCTTGTCGTAATCAAGCCTGTCCGCGCGCTCGTCCCGGTCAGAAACCGAACGAGCCTCTGTTTCGAAACTGCGCGGATGCGTACGATTCCAGACTTCTTGCCGGTCGGCGAGCGCCTGCCGATCGAGTTCGGTCGGCTGATAGCCCTGCGCCTCCATGCCGCGCGCGCCGGCCTCGAGCCACGCCTCGCGCCGGAATTCCGCGGAGCCCCGGACGTGGAGAGCGTCCCACCGTCGATGTTGCGCCACGCTGACCATATCGCGGATCACCTCGGCGGCGGCCAGCCGCGTGACCAGACGATCTTCGGTGACCTTGAAGGCGAGATACTCGCCCCGCTCATCCGCGTACAGCCGCGCTTTGCCGTCTGGCCCTTCTTTTCCGGACTCGTTGGCCACCACATAGTATTTGCGGCGGATTCGATCAGGCAATGCGTTGTCATTGACCGCCGCAGAGGCTGGCTTGTCGCTCGGCGCTGACTTGGCTGCTGCGTCCTCCCCTCCCTGGTCCGCGTCGGGACCGTGCCCCGTGCGATGTTGCCGGCTAAGGCTGAAGTCCCAGCTTTCGTCACGCGTGTCGTTCATGCTGCTGCTCGTGTTTCTTGCGGCCGGACCTTCGCGCTGGCGGGATGGCCTGGGCATCGATGTAGCTCAGGGTCCAGGCTTTCATGTCGTCCTCGGAGAGGCCTTCAASATCGACATGCACATCCCCGAAATCGAAACTTGCGTTGGCAGGAAYCGCAGAGGGATCGGCCACTTCTTCGTCCGTCATTGGCCGCGCCCGGAACACCGCGCGCAGTTCCGCCACTTCCGAGCGAAGCTCCTTGATCTCGGCGTCAAGCAGCGCGTTTGAGCGGCCCTTGGGCATTTCCGGGGCAGGTGCCGGCAGCAACCGCTGCAGGAAAGCCTTATCTTCGTAATAGACGATTTTGTCGGCAATAATGGGCGGGATACCGGTGCCAAGGATGAACGCCTTGGATCTCGGAAGAAGCTTCAGTTCTTGCGGCAGCATCAGGGCGCGACGATGCTCGGAAATCGTCTCGCTAGTCGAGCGCATCGCGAGCCCTTTCGGTCCGCTGCGGCTGCGCGCTTTCACGGTGTCGTAGCCGATACGCTCCGAGAGTTCATTCGCCACGTCCTGTTCCTTCGGGGCGAACACCACCTCGACGGCGTGGTTGGTCATGAAGTTGCGGGCGGCGTCGATCCCATAGATGGCGCGTAGCTGAGCGGGACTCTGGACCACCGTGAGGAGGCGGATACCGTATCCGGCGATGAACGCGACCGATTTTGCCAGGACATTGACATTGCCCAGCGCCGGAAATTCATCGAGCAAGAGCAGCACCTTGCGATTGAGTTTGGGGTTTTGTTCCGGCAGCTCTCGGGTGTTAAGATCGACCACCTGCTGAAAAAACAGATTCAGAAGTGGTGCCATGCGGTCGAGATTATCGGGTGTCACGCCGAGATAGATCGACATCGGGCGTTGACGAAGCAGCCTCAGGTCGAAATCGTTAGTCGAAGTGGCGGCGTCGATGCGGGGATTAAGCCACAGACCGAGCCTCGCCGTGACGGTCTTGCGCACCGAGTTCATGGTATTTTCGGAGGCAGCAAGGAAATCGTTCAGCGCCGCCATGCAATGTCGCGATAGGGGCGAAGGACCAGACTTGCGGCCCGTGATGATCTTCTCGAAATGGRCCTTCAGGTCGGGGGCCGCGGAAAGCTGGTGCAGGATCTCACCGATCGTCAATGGCAAGCCCGGCGTTTCCGCGACATAGCCGCCGATCGCCACGAATGCCGAACGGGCGGCCTCGAACCAGAACGGATCGCCGCGGCTCTCGGCTGGAAATAACATCACCGCAATGCGCTGTAGATCGTCATAGAGGTCCGCGGGATCGCTGCGCACATAGCCCAGTGGATTGTAACGTGCCGTGCGACCGTTCTCCTCAAGCGGGTCGAACAGATGGACCTCCTGGCCGTGGCTTGCGCGAAATCCCGCCGAGCGATCCCAGTTCTCCTTCTTCACATCCAGCACAACAACTGAATCCGGCCAATTGAGCAGGTTCGGAATGACATAGCCGACGCCCTTGCCGGCGCGGGTTGGGGCGTAGACCAGGACATGCTCCGATCCGCCGAAGCAGAGCATGGCACCGTCTTTGTGCCCGAGCAGCAGACCCTCCTTGGATCGCAGGCCGGCGGCCTTGATCTCGCGCTCGGAAGCGAAACGGGCGCTGCCGTGAAGCGGAAGCGGACGGTGCCGGAGGATTGCGCCGAGCAGTCCAAAGACCACAACGACGCCAGCCAGCGTTGAGAGCGTCAGCCAGCGGTCGAAGCGTGGGTCGGCGCCGTAACGGGGCCAGCCTGTGGCGATCTCCGACCAGTGAAAGCCGCCATCGTGCAGCCTGAGCCCGAGCAGCAGTATGTTGGAGGCGACCAGCAGAAACAGTGCGCTGGCACCGAGCGCAAGCGCCGTGCCCTGCGCCGTCTTAACGGATGTGGTCGCGTTTGCGAATAGGGTCATAGTAGATTTCCGAAATGCGGTAGCGGCCGTTACGCTTCTGCATCTGGACGACGACGTCGACGAGATGCAGCAATAGCGAACGGATATCGTCGCGATGAAGGTCACGTCCCTCCGCACTTTCTTTGACCAATAGTGTCATCTGCTCGAAGGCGAGGCGCGCGCTATCCGCGTGAACCGTCGTGATCGAGCCCGGATGGCCGGAGTTCACATTCCGGAGATAAAAGAAGGCGGTACCGTCGCGCAGCTCCTGCAGCAGAATGCGGTCGGGCCGCATCCGCAACGACGATTCAAGCAGTTCGCGGGGGCCGATTTTGGCAACGCCCTGGCCGTCCTTGGCATAGAGCAGCCGGACGCAATTCTGATGCGGGAGGACGAGCTCGGCAGTGTCTTCAATGGTGATGAGCCGTTCATGCGCTGGGATCGACGCAATCAGAGCCTTGGACAGAGTGGTCTTGCCCGAACCGGTCGCCCCCGAGATCAGGATATTGCGGCGGGTGCGCACCGCAAGCTCGAGGAATTCGCGCCAGCGGCCGGCCTCTTTCAGATCGACTAATCGATGCTCATCGCCGTCCAACTCGTCGCCAGCGGAGCGAACCTCATCGAACAGCTTTGCTTGTTCAAGAGCGCCCAGGTTCATTGTCAGCGTCGAGGGCTTGCGGATCGTAAGACTGACCATCCCGGTGGGGACAGCCGGAGGGACTACGATCTGACAGCGCTCCTCATTGATCAGGCTCGTCGACACCACCGGGTGTTCCGGACCGATATCTTGGCGGGTGTGGCCGGCAGCGGCGGTGGCGAGATGTGAGAGGTAAGCATGCGTCAGGGCTGCCGCTTCATGCAGGGTCCAACCATCAGGTCCTTCCACGAAAATCTCACCGGGGCGGTTGACGACGATTTCGGTCAGGGTGTTGTCCGCCAAGTAGGGAGCCAGCGGCTCAAGGTAGCGGGCCAGAACCAGGCGGCCGCCATCGCGTTCGATTGATGCGACCTCGCTCATTTCGTTACCACAGCGGGCGCTTCGACGACTCCGGGAACGGTGCGATCGAGAATCTGGGAGCGGGTCTCGATCCGCCGGAGTTGATAGACCGAGGAGAAATCGACGTCGCGCGCAACAAAGATATTGACCAACTCGCCCTGATTCTTGTTCAGCGTTGGCGGGATGTTGATCGACTGCTCCACGGCGATGCCGGCGGCGGTGTTGGTGGCGCCGGTGGTGTTGTTGATCTGGATTGAGCTGTCTTGTAGCTGCTGACGCCCGATTGAGGAGGCATCGCTGACGATCGAAAGCAGCAGTGCCGAACCAAATCGTTCGAAGAAGTGGGTGTCGATGTCGCCGTCGAACCCGGCGCGCCCCAGCGCATCGGTGGCTGGTGAGGCCAATGCTGCGATCACGCCGGTCGGCGTCTTGGCGCGGGTCCACAGCACGAACATGCGTTTTGAGCCGCGCCGTACATTGCCGCGATATTCGCCGACCACTTGCGTGCCCTTTTCCATGAGCACCACGTTGCCGGAATCCGACATCACGTCGCGTAGCACGACGCAGGAGACAAAGCCGGCCACATCCGACGACATCGCGGTCTCCAGCACGCATGGAATCGACGTGCCTTGGGTGACCAGCAGATTGCGATCGGGAAGTCGCGCCGCGMGCACGCCCTCAATCGGCGTGGGTTTCAGCTTGTCGGCAAGGTCGTTGCGCGGCTCGGCCCGCCCAAAACCATAGGGATCGGCGGGAATACTTCCGGTCATGCCGTCGCGGGTTGGTCGCCCCGATGAGGTCGGCCGGTTATAGGCCAGCACCGGCGCGCGCCGCGCGCTTTCCAGCATCTGGTCGGGGGCGGGCGAGGGTGCCGCTGACGCGGCAGCGATCGGCGCGGCCGGAATGGACCCCGTTGTGGTTGGCGCGGGTAGCTCCACGACGGGCTCRAACGCCGCCGCCTGACGGATCATGAGCTTGCGGGCGGAATCGGTGACCGGCTTGTCGCCTTTCCAGGTGCCCCAGATGATCAGGAAGGCAAAGGCGGTAAGCGCAAGCGCGCCGAAGCCGCGTTTGAGCATCGCTGTTCGACCATTGTCCCCTCCTCCCACAGGCGTAATGCCRCGGTCGCCGGCAAGCGTCTCATTATCAAGCTCGGTCATGTTGCGCTCGCCTATCGTGCCTTGAGGGTTGAAGGTGACTTCTTCGCCCGCCGCACGATCGAGGGGCTTGTGGTGTTGGTGCCGGGATTGACCCCTGCGGCGTCGAACGCTTCGTTGAAGATGCAAAGGACGTTGTCGCCCTTGCGCAGTCGAAACTCGSGGGCTGTGGCGTGGACCACCACGAGCTCGCCGCGGACATCCTTGGGCACCAGACTTTCAGAGCCGTCMGAGTTGATCAGGTAAATTGCCGGGATCTCGCGGTTGCCAGCGAAGYGGAATGTGGTTTCCTTGCCATCATCGAAGACGGCTTCGGGTTCGAGGTCGATCGAGCCTTGGGCCGAAAAGCGCCAGTTGCGAGCGCCATAGGCATGATGCAGGTCAAATGTCTGCTCGATCAGTGCGCCTTCCCGCTCGGCGCCGCGGGCGGTCGCCTCAGTGCGCCGACGCTCGATCTCATCACTGGGATAGGCGAAGCGGACGACGAAGTAGCTGTCCGCAAGCGTCGTCTCGGCGATGGACAACTCGAACTGATAGGAGCGCTTGCGCCCGTCGGGGCGGGTGGTGACGACCTGCAGATTGGTTGGTGGATGTTTTTCTCGCGGCTTGAGGAACAGGATCGAGCCGGCCGGTGCGACCTCCCATGCGATGGCGTCGCCGATCGCGACGTGGGCGATCTCCTCGTCATCGGCAAACACAATTTGGGTCGAGGCGCGAATCACACCGTTCAGTCGGACCACATTGGCGGGGTCATAGGTCACCATGCGCACGCGTGCATCGCGTTGACCCGGCGCCGGCTGCTGCAGTGCCAGCACCGGTCCCGCAAATCCGAGAGCTAAAGTCATCAAAAGCACGAAACGTTTCATGGCAGGACCTCCGGGTCGGCGCGATATTCCGAAACCAGAAAGCCGAGCGGATTGATCAGGCGGTCGGCGGAGGACATCGGCGCGTTGGCGTAAGAGAACGTCAGGGTCGAGACCCAATGGGTGACGCGGGTTTCCTCGCCCTTGCGGCTCTCTTTCATGAAACGCACCGACGCGACATTGTCGGCCAGGAGCGAGATCGCCTTGATACGAACCGTCGCGACCCCGAAACGGCCTTGAACGACTTGCGGGCTTTCGGGATTGGAGCCGCGGTACCAGGCTGCGAAACGAGCCTGTTCGCCTTGTCCCGAAAGCAGGGAAATCGTGCGAAAGTTGGTTTCGGCTTCCGGATAGCTGTAACCTTCCCGCGCGCGCACGTAGCGCCCAAGAAAAAATTTGGTCACGGCTTCGTCGTAGCGCGCCGGCGTCGAATTGAGGGCGGAGACGGTGTCCACAATGCCGGTGGCACTATCGACCCTGATGACGAATGGCTCGACCGTCTTCAGCGGCGCCAGCGCTGCGACCGCACCGACCGAGGCCACCGCCAATGCGCAGGCGCCCGCGGCAATCACCCACGCTATTCGCCGCGAGCGATGCGCCGATAGCAACAGATCCTGTTCCCATCGCCGCGCATTGTCGAAGTAGGCTTTCAGGTCATCATGCMCGATCATCTCACGCCTCCTTGCCGCAGGCGCGGTAGGAGGCCGCAATGTCGATCCCGCGGCCGGATGCGGCGAGATGAACGSAGGGCGCAGGGGGGCTACTTTCGCCCTTGCGGATGACTGGTGCGGATGGCGGAACTGGCGGCTCCGGTGTTGCSAACGGCGCCCCGGATTCCCAATCCCACAACGAGCGATTAAGCGGCCGCCGAGCCAGGCCGTYACATGACGGCGGCCCCTTTGACCAGATTGCGCAGCCGCCAAGCTGCCATGCGATGATGCAAATGATGAATAGTCGTCGCCACATCGTTCTGATGCCCCTGTTATTCTCTGTCGCCTGATGCTGGCGACTATTGCTTACGCGGCCGTAGTCCCCTGCGAGCGTGTGCGCCGCATACTGCCGCCCTGTCGGCTAGCTCTCATCGCCGCGAGACCCTGGCTGGCCGACCATCGCGCGCCGGCATAGGCGCCGCTAGCGGCGGCTGTGGCATTGGCAATCAGCGGGCTCGTCACCAACCGGCTCGCCAGCGACGCGCCACCGCCGGCGAGACCGCCTGCGATAACCGGCAGTTGAAGCGCAATGTATCCGGACAGACCCAGCACCGCGCTGATGGCGACCGCGGCCACCACCATCTCGCCTGCTGTTCCCGCGTTTGCCGCGAACCTGTCGATGAAGCCGGTGACGGTGGTTAGCATCAGCCCGACAAGAGCGACCACCAGCACCAACAGGATCACGAAATTGGCGACCTGCCGAAGCCAGGCTTCTGTAAACGGGCGGGTCGCCTCAAATAGTCCCAGCGCAATGAATACCGGGCCGAGCGCGATCACGACGCCGAGACCCACTTTGGCGTAGAGCAGAATGGCGAATTGCAGGAACGATCCGACCGCCACAAAGACCAGGAGAATGGCCGCAATCAGTGCGGGCGCGATGTTGGTCAGGCCAGCCTGGTCGTAGATCTTGTTGGCAACGTCAATCCCTTTGGACAGGAGCTGATCGAACGGAGCGCCGGAACTGGTATTCAGTCCAGAGCCCGCCAACGCATTGCCGATCTCCTTCGGCAAAGAGTCGAAGAACAATCCCGTCACGTACTGTTGGAACGTGCTCGAGTTCGTCGCTAACAGCACCACAACCACGATCCGCATCGCCCGCCAGGCGAATTCCATGATCGGCTCGGAAATCGCTCCCCGCATCACGGCAAAACCGTAGAGGATAACGTAGAGCATCACGGCGGTGCGCAGCGGACCATCGATGTAGGAGGCAAGATTCGAAACCGAGGTCGACACGAATGCCGTGATCGGTTGCTCGAACTCTTTCAAGAAGCTGTCGAAGACGTTAACGGCCATCGCGGCGATCCTTATTTCAGGGCGTCTTTCATTTCTTGGACGGTGACCTTGTTGCGGGCTTCATTGGCGTTGACGCAATTTGGCGTCTTTGCGAGTTCGCCCGGGTTGTCGCGGCACGCCTTGAGAGCCACCGCAAGCTCGTCGCGATGTTCGAAAAACCAGCCGACTGTTTTCGGCGGACGACTGKTGTCGGCCTCGTTGCAGCCCGTGAGGCTGACTGTTGCGGCGAGCAACAGCAGAATAGAAGTSAWCTTTTTCATTGCAGGGCTGCCTTGATCTCATCGACCAGTTGTCGCTGTTTCTCCCGCTCCCGCTGTCCATCCATGTCCACGCGGGCCTGCTGGATCATTGCCAGACCCTGCATCCGGAGCACGTCGTTCTGCAGCAGCGCCTGTTCGGCCTGCAGCCGCGCCGATAGATCGAGAACCTCCTTGGCGTCGGTTGCCGAGCTGATGCGGGTTCTGAGTTCCTCAAGTGCGTCGACGCGCTGCGAGGCTGTGTCGTACACCGCCTGGCCCATGGAGTGCTTGGCCCCGGTCTGCCGGGCGATCCGGTCGAGTTCGCTCTGGTAATACGAATTGCCGCTGTTGCCGGCATAGGCGCGATTCTGGTTGAGATACTGGTTGATCGAATTCGCAAAATTGCCGCTCCCTTGCCCCGCGACGAGACGTTCGATGTCAGAAAACTGCTGCGGCAGCACTTTGCGAARCTGTGGCGTGTTTAAGAGCGCTCCGATGTCGTTGGCATTGGTCCGCTTGTTGAAACTGTCATAGAGCTGCTTGGCCTGGTTCAATTGGTCCTGTGCGACCTTGAGCTGCGACGTCAGGGTGTCGACCTGCTTCTTCATTTCYGTCAGTTGCTCGAATTGCCGCGCAAACACGCTGGGATCGAACACAATCTCCGCTGCCGCAGGTGATGCCATCAGGAGAGTCAGGACTGTTGCCGAGGCGAACATCGCCGACATGCGCTGAACCATCATCTGACCTTCCTCCGTTCCGCGTGAAACACTGGCAGCCATTGCGCGGGGTCGTCACCGACTTGGTTGCGAATGCGATCGAGCAGCTCGACGGTTTCCGTGCGTCCCGATAAGACGGCGAGCGCGTCGTCGAAACCGCCGAGGTCGAGTTCCGCCACCACCGAGTTGTGGCCTTGCTTGACCAGGAAGCGCCGGCTTTCAGGCGCAAGTTCCTCCTTGATCAGGCRGAATTCGGTGTCGGTCAGATGGAAGCCATCGACATAGTCCGATCGCGTTCCCCGTGCGTTCGGCAAAAAGATTTGGGTRGGGCATTGCTCGACAATGGTGTGGGCGATCGGGGAGGCCAGCGCATCGCGCGGCGACTGCGTGCCGAATACCATGACGCCGTTCTGCTTGCGGATGGTTTTCAGCTTGTTGTTGGCGAGATCGCGAAACGCCTCGTCGCCAAGCGCCTTCCAGAACTCGTCGATATCGATGATCAGGCGCCGGCCGTCGATCAGACGCTCCACGCGATGGAACAGGTACATCATAAGCGGTGTGCGAACGGTGGGATGATCYAGCAGATCGGTCATGTCAAAACCAATGAACCGGGCGTCAAGGCCGATGGCGTCGTGATCGCCATCGAGCACCCAGCCGAAAGGGGCGCCCCGGCACCATCGCTCGAGCCGCGCACCAATGCCCTCGCGATCTTGCTGGCCGAGAAAAGCCCGCAGCGTCCCGAACGAGCGTTCCGCCTGCCGCAATTGACCGAGCGCTCGCAACCCGGAATCGATGCGCTCCTCCTCGATCACGGTCAGCGGGCGGTCGTCCGGCGTGACGAGTTTCCGGATGAGTTCGCCCAGGAAGGAAAGATTTGCTGGCGTCAGCTCCAGCGCCTTGAGCGGCGCGCACCCGGTCGGGACGCCGTTGTGGAGCGTCAGATAGGTGCCGCCGGCGGCGCGGACGAAAATCTCGGCGCCACGGTCCTTGTCGAAGAAAACGTAGGACGCGCCGAGCCGCTCGGCCTGCGACAGCAAGAAGTTCTGAACGACGGTTTTGCCGGACCCTGAGGGGCCGCAGATGAAGGTGTTGCCGAGGTCGCCATGATGAAAGGAAAAATAGAAGGGCGAGCCAGACGCGGTCTTGAGCATCGCAACCGCCGGTCCCCAATGGTTGCCAGCTGGCTGTCCGGTGGGATAGGTGTGGAACGGAGAGAACGCCGCGAAATTCCGCGAGTTGATCGCGCCRGTGCGTGCCCGGTATTTGAACAGCCCGGGAAGCYGCGCCCAATAGGCAGCTTCAAGTCCAAGGTCTTCTCGGGCGACCACGGCACCCGCATCGGCCAGTGCGCGCCGTGCTACGCTCATGTGATCCWGCAGTTGCGAAGGCGTATCGGCGTAGACCAGGAGCGAGAGGTGATGCTCTCCGAGCACGAATCGGTTGGATTCGAGGTCGTCGAGCGCATCAGAGAGTTCGTCGATCTGTGAGGCGGCCGGATCCTGAGCGGAGACCAACTGGTTCTGCTTGCGCGTCAGGACCGTCTTGGCATCGGCCTTCGCCAAAAACGCGAAGGATTGTGTGACGATGAGCTCGAATGGCGCGGAAAGCAGTGCGTTCAGCAGGCCAGGCCGGGTGGACGCCGGATACTCCTTGAGTCCGAACATGCCAGCGAACCGCGATCCGCCGGCATCGCGGATTTCCAGAGCTTCGCGGCCGAAGATGATACGGTTTGAATAGAGCGCGGGGCCGATCGGCCCTTGCGGCAATGGCATCGGCATCCACTCCCCGGAGGCGAGCGCGTGGAGCAACTCCATCGGTTCTGAGAAGGTGATGTCGCCGCGCTCGACCAATCCGATGGCACGGGCGCCGTAACGGTCGAGTGCCGCGACGATATCTCGCGTTGCATCATCAAGCCGCTTCAGGGCCTCGCTGTCGACCTCAACGGAGCGCCCGGCGCTTCGGCCAAGGCGCCTAAAGAACGCGGCCGCCGTATCCGTCGCCGCGCGCCCTGGATGACAAACCAGCGTCAGATAGAGATCGTTGCGAAACAGCGCTTCCTTGCGCAGCCGGTCGCGATATTGTGCGTCAAGTTCCGCAGCAAAGGTCGACCGGAAGGCGCCGTCCGGATACACCGACGTTCGGCGGCGTACCAAATGGGTCCAGACTGCCAGCCGCGGATCTGCAATATTGCGCARGGTAAGATTTAGTTTGCCATGAAGATCGTTCAGGTCCGAGGTCTCGGCAGTCTCGAACGAGGTGCCGTCGATCCGGATCACCGTCAGCAGGGCTCGTGTTGTAAGACTGATCRCCGTATCGGTGACATGCCGGCCGAACGGCAGGTAGACATCGGGCTCGATCTCCCTTGATTTAAGCGCCGCGTTACGCATAACCGAGGTCCCTTGTTCGATATCGGCGGACGAGTTTGAGCGGCGTGCAGGACGATCCACCCCAGAATGTGGCGTTGCGCGCGCGCCCTCGGGTTTCGATCCAGGCGAGCAGAATTCGGAACATATTGGGATCGTGGCAGCAGATGATGCGGCAGAGACCATGGATCGGAATCGCAACCAGGCCGTAGACGATGCTCCCGGCCGCCAGGAACAGGATGCAGGAGAACATCACGTTGAGTGCCATGGCTTCCATGGTGACCCCGGCAACCATGGCAGGACGCGTGCAGGCCAGAAACAAGGTGTCCTCCGTGAGACGCGCGGCCTCGTTCATCAACGACCTCCGGTCAAGGTCGAGACCACCTCGGAAGCGCCGAACGTGATGGCGACGCCGAGCACGACATAGGCCGCCTTGCGCARATCGAGGTATCCGAACATCCAGGCGATGCCGACGATGATGACCGCCAGCGTCGCCAGCAGACGAGCGACGTTGCCGGTCAACATGGTGACGATGTTCTGCAGCACGCCTTCGATGTTCGCGGTCTGCGCCAAGGCGGGCTCGATCAAGGCGATACTGAGGACGGCCCCCATGCAAAGGAGGGCAACGGAGTGTTTAAGAGAAGAAGTCATGAGATGGCCCCGATTGGTAGTGCAGCCGGAACCAGCCCGGACCGCGGTATTGAGTTGAGACAAGAAAATGATGATCCTCATCGTTCATAGACGAAGGCTGATGTGCCCCGTCCTGAGCGATAGACGTCCCAGCGCGGATGCTCACTGACAGAGGGGGCTGGTATGTTGATCGTCGGCGGCATGACGTCGGTTGAACTGTCGTCACCGCGAGAGGCCATCGGCTGGGTGCGAGGCTCCGGCGTTGTGCTGGGAGCCTTGGCCGCGAAGCTCACGACAACGCGGGCAATCGCCTGGTCGCGGTCTGAGCTYTTCATGTTCGCCGCTTGCAGTCGCGCGTCAAACAATTTGCCAAGGCCTGCGATGTGCTTACACGCGTCGAATGTCGTGGCAGCCGTCAGGCCGGCCTGCTTTGTTTCCTTGGCGTCAAGTTGAGCGAGACCGGTCCGGACCTGCTGRCCGCTGGCGATGGCCTCGGTCGCGAGCTGGATCGCTTCATCACGGTTGGTTGCCTGAATCGGAATCGGTTTSCGCCCCTCAATCGTGATGAGCAGCGGCTCGAACGAGCTCGCCTGCCGCACAATCGCCGTCAGCGGCCGCACCAGGTCCGGYGTCGGGGCGCACTGTTCGACCAGAGCCGCAAATGCAGCAGGATCCATTGTTGAGGGCCTTTTGTTTGTCAGGAAYGGAGACACTCGATGCTATGCCGCGAACGCCAGGCTTGACGGAACGTCAATCGCAAGCCCGGAAATCTTCCCGGTTGCTCGGATCGCGCCGAGAGCCTCATCTGTGATCGGCAACAATCCAGCCACGGCTTTGGTGGCCCCGATCTGGCGAGGTTCGCCGAGGCGGTCGAGATGCCAGCCGGCTCGGCGAAGGATGCGCTCCATGCGCAGATCCGTGACTGTTGCGATGGCCTGAAGGTCGCGCTGCTGGCCCCATTCGATCATYGCTGCAAAYAGCAGGAACGTCGCTTCCCGCAACCCGTTCTCTGCGCTCGCCGCCACGTTCTTGGTATCAACGCAAAAGCGCGAGCTCTCCCAGATCCTGGTAGCCTTCGGCGCCGCGTTGCCATCCAGCAACACCGGGAACGTATCCGCCAGCATGTTGCGCCCAGTGGTGGGCAGCAGGCGAACACAACCGACAACCTCGTCCTGYTCGACCGCCAAGAGATAAGTCGGTTTGAATGTGTCGTACTGGTCAATCTCCAGTCCGTCAGAGACAGAAACGTCCCAGTCGAGCCGTTCCTTGAACACGCGCCCTCGCAGACGATGCATTCCCCTTGCCAGTCCRGAGTYGTGCAGGAGTTCCGCATGCGTGCGCACAATGACCTTCATTCTTGACCTCCGGCTTACGAATCACAGCTTCGAGATCAGAAAAGCAGTCGTGGTCACGGCGTTGCGCTGTCAGTTCTGACAGGGCGTTTTAGAATTGTTCTTGCCGTTGGAATCGTTGTTGCCGCAAAGCGGCCGCAACGTCCCAATAAATGGCCCTGCACGCAGAGCGCGAATCATCGCGGTTCTCGCGTCGTGGGGTGTGGGCAGTACTGAAGTGGCGCAATGAAGGATCTCAAAAGAGCGTGTAATGAATTTGTTGATTGTCTTCACTCTGCCGATACGGAAGCTGATTTTCGGCGTGTCGCGGAACGGACCGCGCATGCATTGGGGTTCCGGTGGTTCGCCTATTTTGGCCACCGTGCGAATGGCCCCAATCTGATCTCMTCCTATCCGAAGAGTTGGACCAGCCATTATTTTCAGGAAGGATACGACAAGATYGATCCCGTTCTGCAGGAACCGCGAAACACAAGCCGGATGTTGCTGTGGGATGGACGYGAGGCGCGAAGCGCAAAGTCGGCGAAAGAACGCCGTCTGTTTGATGATGCGCTCAGCTTCAAGATCAGGACCGGCCTGACGGTTCGCATTCCCTCAAGCCAAAACCAGTTCGCGGCGTTCACGCTGGCGGTGGACGACCGCAGCCTTGGACTCGATCGTTTCATCGAGACCTCGCAAGACATGTTGAAAATGGTCGGTCTCACCTACCATGCCCATGTGAGTGCCAAGATCGGACGCACGTCAACAGTCGGCGGGATAGGCAGCCCATTAACTCAGCGCGAGCGGCAGTGTCTCGCATGGATCTCTGATGGCAAGACGATGCAGGATATTGCGGAGCTTCTCGATGTCACGCCGCGAGGTGTGAAGTTTCATCTGGACAATGCCAGGCGCAATCTTGCTGCATTAACCCTTCCGCACGCTGTGGCCCTCGCGCTTCGGCAGGGATTGCTCCCATAATGCGCAGAACGACCGTCTGGTTCGGCAAGCGTGGCCCAAGATCGGCGGTCTTAATGCAAAGAGGGTGAACTTGGCAACGAGGTGCAAGGGTCTCGTCGAGTGAGATCAGCTTGTCAGCCAAAACGATATGTTGCTCACTCATCGTATCTATGGCTTCTGGAGCCCTTGAGCGGGGAATTGGGCGTCGCCCTGCGGGCCGGGCTGTTGGCTGCGCTCAAGCCCCGCAAGCGGGTCTTCCCCCTCGCGGGCTGCCATCCCTGACGCAAAACGGGCGGCGTGGCCCACCCGCGATGGCTGGCTGCCTCGATCTGGACAGGTGCGAATCGATTGGTTTTGCTCCTATTGGCGCTACACTTCCTCACTGGAAGGCGATTCGTCGCCTATCCCTGCATGATCCTTTGTTCTTCGTAGGTTCTGCACTTCATTGGGTCGGCGGAAGGACGAACGTGTCAGAAGCAGCATTCAAACTGAAACCCTTCGAGGCTCCACCCTATCGTGAGCTGCCGCATAACATCGAAGCTGAGCAAGCGCTGCTCGGTGCCATGCTGATCAACAACGACGCCTTTCATCGTGTTGCTGACTTCCTGAAGGCTAACCACTTCTTCGAGCCGCTGCACGGTGGCATCTTTGAGGTGATCAGCAAACTGATCGGCTCAAACAAGGTTGCCAATCCGATCACGCTTAAGACCTTCTTTCCCGCCACTCTCGTTGTCGCTGGAATATCGATTGCGCAGTATCTTGCGCGCCTGGCCGCGGAAGCGACGACGATCATCAACGCGGTCGATTACGGCCGGACTGTTTACGATCTTGCGGTGCGACGCGAGTTGATTAGGATCGCCGAGGACATGCTCAATGGCGCATTTGAAGCACCCATCGATTCCGCTCCAGCAGATCAGATTCAGCACGCCGAGCAGCTTCTGTACGAAATCGCCGAAACAGGACGCTATGGCGGGGGCTTCGAGACGTTTGAAACCGCCCTCGACAGCGCCATCGATAGAGCCGCACAAGCTTACCAGTCCGATGGCAGGCTTTCTGGCCTCGCAACCGGCCTCAAGGACCTCGATGCCCAAATGGGAGGTCTTCAGCCAACGGACCTCATCATCATCGCCGGCAGACCCGGCATGGGGAAGACATCACTCGCCACCAACATCGCGTTCAACGTCGCAAGCGCCTATGACGCGACACGACAGGTCGACGGCTCGGTTAGGCCTGTGGCTGGGGGCATCGTTGCTTTCTTCTCGCTGGAGATGTCGTCTGAGCAACTTGCCACTCGGGTAATCTCCGAGCAGACGGAGATCGCCTCCTCCGATATCAGGCGTGGCGAAATTGACGAGACAGCTTTCGGCAAGTTGCTCGATTGCCGCCAAAAAATGCGGCGTCTGCCCCTCTTCATCGACCAAACCGGCGCCCTATCCATCGCCCAACTCGCGGCCCGCGCTCGCCGCCTGAAGCGTCAACGTGGAGTAAACCTCATTATCGTCGACTACATTCAGCTCATGCAGGGCACGTCACAGCGTGCCGCTCAAAACCGCGTGCAGGAGATCACTGAGATCACGGCCGGGCTAAAAGCGCTGGCTAAAGAACTGAATGTGCCAGTCATTGCCCTATCCCAGCTTTCACGTTTGGTGGAAAATCGCGACGAAAAACGCCCGCAACTGTCAGATCTTCGCGAATCAGGCTCGATTGAACAAGACGCCGACGTCGTATTGTTTGTGTTTCGTGAAGAATATTATCTCAAGAACAAGGCGCCCAAGGTCGGCGCCGACGAGTACCTCGCTTGGGAATTTGAGATGAGAGATGCTCGCGGCAAAGCGGAAGTAATTATTGCGAAGCAGCGGCACGGTCCGACTGGCACAGTGGCCATGACGTTTCAAGGCGAGTTCACCCGCTTCTTCGACCTCGCCGAACATGATCACTTGCCACGCCGATCAGACTAAGCGCCGATATTGGCTTCATATTCACACCATGGTCGGCCAGCAGCGACCCGGTGGAGCGAATCAAACGAGCTCTACTCTCTCCGCGCCAAGCCGAACCCACGCTTGTCCAGCTGACCCACGCTCGTCGCAGGCATTAACCGCGACTTTTCTGCTTCAACAAACGGATGACACTTGTTCTCGCGTCTCGATGACGCCGGCAAGAACCCGCGTGACGGAAGATGTGCGGTGTTCGGCACACCATGCTTCCGGAGAAGGACCAGCCCCGCTCTCGAATGGGCTTTCCTTGGTTCTGGTACGGCCTTCCACGATCAACCCGCAAGGAGTTCGCTACGCAAGCGTGCGACCTCTTCGGCTTCGCCTGCGAGGTGACCGCGGCCGCCCCCGAACACGTCGGCGCCTGTCGAGCGGGGATGGCCCCCGCCGCAAGACGGGAGCCTTTCAATGTCGCACAATCTCACCCTCGCTCAGAATCACGCCTTCGATCTCGCCCGCACGCTGATGGTACCGGTCATCCTTTTCCAGGTTGAGAACGAATTCGGTGTGATGGTTTCCAGCGAATACGACGGCGAGCAAGACGCCATCGTTCATGAATACGATCCCTGGTCCCCGGCTCATTGAGCCGGGTGACCGGCTGCCGCTGGCGCCTTGCCGGCTGCAAGGGAGGCTTCGCCGCGCGCGAGATGCGGCGATTGACGGTTGGTCAGCGCGCCCTTGCATTCGGCAGGCTTCGCGGCCGGTCGGGGATGTTCCGCAAAGCTAGGAACAAGTGAGACCAACAGAAGAAAGGGCCGGACGTCGCCTGCGCGATCCCGGTGCAGACAAATGGACAAGAGAGAAATCGAAGAACTGCGCGAAAAGGTCGGCTGCGCGGCCCTGCTGGAGAAAGACGGCTGGAAGGTCGACGTCAAGGAAAGTACCCGCCGTGCGATCAAATATCGACGCGACAGCAACATCGTCATCGTCATCCACCAAGGCCGCGGCTGGTTCGATCCCTTGTCGCCCGCGAAAGGGGACGTGTTTTCGCTCGCCGAACACCTCGGCGCCGACGGTTTCGTCGAAGCGTGCGACCATGTTGCGGATGTGGTTGGCTTCGTTCCCACCACACCAGCGTGGCAGCGCCCGGCAAGGCCGAAGACCCTTGCGTCCGTTGCAGAACGATGGAGGCACCGCTTCAAACCGAGCCCCGGCTCGCCGGCTTGGCGCTATCTGACCGGCGAGCGTGCGCTGCCAGCCGACATCGTGAAGCAAGCCATCGCGTCCGACCGGCTGCGTGAGGGTCCCCATGGCAGCATATGGGCGGCGCATAGCGATTCCAGTGGTGCGCTCACGGGCTGGGAGGAGCGTGGACCGGAATGGCGTGGCTTTGCCACCGGTGGCGCCAAGGAGCTTTTTCGCTTCGGGCCGGCCGGGTCCGAGCGAATCTGTATCACTGAGGCAGCCATCGATGCCATGAGCTTCGCCGCGATCGAGGACCTGCGTCCCGACACCCTTTATGTCAGCACTGGCGGCGGCTGGTCCCCGGCGACGGATGCAGCCATCCGCAGCTTGGCCAAGCCCCCCAACGTCCGGCTCGTGGCAGCAACCGACAACAATCGGCAGGGCGACGTCTATGCCGATCGTGTTCGTGCCATCGCGGCGGAAGCGAGCGCGGGGTATGCGCGATCGCGACCGCGCGCCGGCGATTGGAACGAGGATCTGAAGGCGCGGGTCAAGAGACTGGAGCTGGTCGCGGAAAACGGCTGAACAAGCCGTTGCCGCATGCCCGGCCAGCGCGTCAAGGGTGAAGCTTCGCCCGCGTTCCGCGGCCCTTGACCCGCCGGACCGGAGAGGCGGCCGCCCTGAGGGTGTCTGCAACACCCAACGGGAAGGCCCAGCCATGCCTTTATTCACGATCGAGACGACCTATCGCTTTCCGGTCTATCGACACCATACCTATGAGGCCGCGAGCATTGACGAGGCCTGCCGTCTTGCCATCGACGACGACGACTGGTCTGACGAGAAACGTGACTACGAGTCCGCCGGTGAAACCTATGTGACCGGCATCTGGGCCAGCGAAAGCGCCGCCTACAGCGGCGCTGCGCAGTCGATTCCGTCCCACTATGCCGAGACGCCGCAGCGCATCGCCCTGCACTTCGAGGTGCTGCTCGGGCTCATCAAGGTTCTCGCGGGCCAAGGCGACATCGAGAAGGCTGACCGCGCCTTCTGGCTTGAGCGCGCACAGCCGGCGATCGCCAAGGCGGAAGCGGTTCTCGCTGGCGAGCCCGACCCGGATTGAGCGAGTTGGTACACGCCGCGGCCGAAGACGCATAAGTCACGCCTGCCGCATCTGCTGACCCTGCTGCATCGCGCATGGCGATTCCCCGCATCGGTCGGTGACGTATTGGACGCGGCGGCCCGCGGGTCAACGGGCAAGCCGTCCCCCCATCGCGACACGCGAACGGTGACCCTCGCGCCTGAACCCCGTCCTGCAAACCGCCGACCGCAACGGAAATCGAAAGGCGATACTCATGTGCAGGGTTCTCAACAAACATCTCGCGGCGTGCCGGCGGGCGCCGTCTACATCGGCCGTGGCTCGAAATGGGGGAATCCCTTTCGCATCGGCCCCGACGGCGATCGGGCAGTAGTGATTGCAAAATACGAGCGCTGGCTCGCAGATCAGCGTCGTCTCTTGTGCTCGCTCGACGAGCTGCGCGGCTGCGATCTCGTCTGCTTCTGCGCGCCGCGGCCTTGCCATGGCGATCTCTTGATGCGGCTCGCGAACGCGACGCGCCAGGAGCGGATCGCATGGTGGCGCGGCGTCAAGGCTGCCGCTTGAGCGCGCAAGAAAGGTCCGAGAAAAATAAGCAGGGAGGAGAACGGGAAAACCGAAAACCCGCTGCCGCATGCCCGGCCGGCGCGTCAAGGGTGAAGCTTCGCCCGCGTGCCGCGGCCCTTGACCCGCCGGACCGGAGAGGCGGCTGCCGAGGAGGTGTGACGAAGGACTGAAGTGATGAGGAGATCATAAGGATCCCGCGCGCTTCAGCCCGGCCAGGCCAAGAGGAGCCGCCGATGCACACCTCCCCGATAATCCGCAAAATCTTCGAGGGCGTTGCGACACGCCATGACATGTACCGCATGTTCAACCGCCATCGTGGCAATCCGACCATGGCCGAGAGCGATGCCGGCCATCTCTTCGCCGGTGAGTGGTTCGAGATCAGCGAAGCCGACCACGATTATATGTTCGAGATCCTGCCGCCTTTGTTCATGCGGCCCGACATGTTCGCGATGCGCGAATACCTGACCGGCAGCGTCACCGGCGTCTTCTTCTCGCCCTCGATCGACGGCCGCAAGCGTTTCTTCCACAGCTATTGCGATCTTTCGGACAAGGCCTCTCCGGATCGCACCAAGGCGGCGATCATCGAGCGCGAATCGCGGCCGGTCCGCGCCATGACGCGCGAAGAACGCCTCGATCACATCTGGTCAAGCACCCACGATGATTATCGCGGCTATGCCGGCAAGCACTGGCCCGCCGCGCTTCAAGGCAGGCGCACCGTGCTGGTCTATGCCGGCCGGGAGGGCACGGTTCTGAAGCTGCTCGACGATCTGACCGAGCAGGAGATCGCGGAAAAGCTGCCGGTTCAACTGCGGCATCTTCCGCAACTTGCGGCCTGAGGGAGGACTTCATGGCGGACTATCACTTCCCGACCGTTGTCCAGCCGAACATCCCGGCGGCGGACATGACACCGTTGGAGCGTCTGATCCTCGACCTCGTGTTCGACGCCGAGAATGAGGAGGGCGGCATCTACTATCATTCTTGGTGCGGCCCGAGTGACATCGTCACCCTGTCCGTCGATATTTTGCGGACTGCTTGCGCGGCTTCGCACGAACAGGGTGAAAGCAGCATAGGCAAGCACGTCATCGCGTTGCTCGCGCGATACGACGCAGACGCCAGCGGCGATCCGCCTGACGACATCGACGTAGATCTCACCCACTACGACACCGGCTGGGACCAGATATTTCAGGACATCGTACGCCGCTCGGTCTCGATCAACGAGATCGTGGTCATGACAGGGTTTACCTGCACGAGGATGCGGCCGGACGGCTTCGGGGGCAGTGTGATGCTCATCACGGCAGATGCTATCCGCTACCGGTCTACAACTGACATCCTTGAAGAGTTCTGGAACGAGGCCGCCAAGGCGGCCGCCGCTCGCCAAGTCCCCACGTCCACGGACAGCCCATAGGCGGCGTCCCCTGATGCACTGCGACACGCCCGGCCAAGCGCCGGGCTTCGCTTTTCTGGCGCCGGCAGATCGCCCGGTCGCTCCACCAACCCGATGCGAACGCTATCGCCTGCCTGCCCGGCGGGAGGACGGCACGCGCCTCTATCACAAGGAGATTCTTCTATGGCGCATAATGATCCCTTCACCCTCGATCTCTTCGGCAACACCTCGCTGGCGTCCGGCCTCGGGCTTGGCGTATCGGCCTTCCCTACGCCCATTGAAGTCGACGACAACGATCACGCTCGATCGTCGCCAACACCCGATCGTCGTTCGGTTGTGTCGTCTCCTTCGACACCGGCGCCGACCCAGGGTAAGAATTTTCACCTAATTGGGAATCGTGGGCTTGCAAAGAGCTGGCGCGACCGCGCGCGGGATAATCTCGCAGCGATACGGCGTGCAGCGGCGATCGAGGCCGAAGGCCGGCAGGCGACGTCGGACGAACAGGCACACCTCATTCGATTCACCGGCTTCGGCGCGTCCGAGCTCGCCAACGGCGTCTTCAGGCGCCCGGGGGAGGACGCGTTCCGTAAAGGCTGGGAGGAGATCGCCGGAGAACTCGAGGGCCTGGTGGACGCACGCTCCTACGCCTCGCTCGCCCGCTGCACCCAGTACGCCCACTTCACGCCGGAATACATTGTCCGCGCGGTCTGGACGGCTGTAGAGCGGCTTGGCTTCTGCGGCGGCCGCGTACTCGAACCCGGCATCGGCAGCGGCCTGTTTCCCGCGTTAATGCCGGCAGGGCTGCGCGACTTCTGCCACATCACCGGCGTGGAGCTCGACCCGGTGACCGCCCGGATCGCGGGACTCCTGCAGCCACGCGCCAAGATCCTCAACGAGGATTTTGCCCGGGCCGAGCTGAAGCCGCACTTCGACCTCGCGATCGGCAACCCGCCCTTTTCCGACCGCACCGTTCGCAGCGATCGTGCCTACCGCGCGCTCGGCTTGCGCCTGCATGACTACTTTATCGCGAAGTCGGTCGATCGTCTCAAGTGCGGCGGGCTCGCCGCGTTTGTCACCTCCTCTGGCACAATGGACAAGACGGATGCATCGGCACGCGAGCACATCGCTGCGATGGCCGACCTCGTCGGCGCAATCCGCCTGCCGAAGGGCAGCTTCCGGGCCGAAGCTGGCACCGACGTCGTCGTCGACATTCTGTTCTTCCGCAAGCGGCTCGACGGCGAGCCCGCCGGGAAAGATGCGTGGCTCGATCTCGCCGAGGTCCGCGCCGGGACCGAGGATGACGGAGCGATCCGGATCAACCGGTATTTCGCCGAGCATCCGGAGATGGTGCTCGGCACACACGCTCTCGCTTCGGGCCCCCGAGCATCCGGAGATGGTGCTCGGCACACACGCTCTCGCTTCGGGCCCGCACGGCGAAGCCTACACTTGCCTGCCGCGCGCAGACACCGATCTGGACGAGGCACTCGCGGCCGCGATCTTCCATCTGCCGCAAGCGGTTTACGGTGGGACGCTGGAGGCGATCGGTCCGGATGATTGCGAGGCGGCTGTTCGCGGAACACGTGAGGAGTACGGTTCCTCGATCCGCGAAGGCAGCTACTTCATCGGGTCGAGCGGCGCCCTGATGCAGATGATCGATGGCACGGCCGCCACCATCAAGGTCAAGAAGAGCCGGTCGGCCGCCGGCATCTTCGAGAAGCATGCGCGCCTCATCCGCAAGCTGATCCCGATTCGCGATGCCGTGCGCGAAATCCTCAAGGCCCAGGAGGCGGATCAGTCCTGGAACCAGTCGCAGATCCGGCTTCGCATTGCCTGGAGCTCCTTCGTTCGGGATTTCGGACCGATCAACACCACGGTCGTGTCGTCCGTCGAGGATGAAGAGACAGGTGAAGTGCGCGAGACGCACCGTCGACCGAACCTCGCTCCCCTCGCGGATGATCCCGATTGCTGGCTCGTCGCCTCGATCGAGGACTACGACCTCGAGAGCAACACCGCGAAGCCCGGGCCGATCTTTACCGAGCGCGTGATCGCGCCGCCGCCGGCCCCAGTCATCACCTCAGCGGTCGATGCGCTCGCTGTGGTGCTCAACGAGCGCGGCGCCGTCGACCCGGCGCACGTCGCGGAGCTCCTGCACGGCGATGTAAACGCGGTGATCGATGAACTCGGCGACGCGATCTTCCGCGATCCGGAAAACGGCTCGTGGCTGACCGCGGATGCCTACCTCTCGGGCGCCGTGCGCTCCAAGCTCGCCACCGCACGCGCCGCCGCCGAGCTCGACCCGTCGTTCGCCCGCAACGTCGCGGCGCTCGAGCGGATTCAGCCGCCTGATCTGCGTCCCTCCGACATCACCGCCCGCCTCGGCGCGCCCTGGATTCCCGCAGCCGACATCATCGCCTTCGTCAAGGAGACGATGGATGCCGACATCACGATCCACCACACGGCCGAACTCGCTTGCTGGACGGTCAATGCCCGGCAGCTGTCGTGGACGGCAGCGGGCACGACCGAATGGGGCACGCATCGCCGCCACGCCGGCGAACTCCTCTCGGACGCGCTGAACTCGTCGATCCCGCAGATCTTCGACATCGTGAAGGAGGGTGACAGCGAGCGGCGCATCCTCAATACGGTCGAGACCGAGGCGGCGAAGGAGAAGCTCGCCCAGCCCAAGGGCGCGTTCCAGACCTGGATCTGGTCCGATCCGGATCGCACCGATCGCCTGGCGCGGCTCTACAACGACACCTTCAACAACATCGTGCCCCGTCACTTCGACGGGTCGCATCTCCAACTCCCGGGCGCCTCTGGCGCCTTTTCTCTCTACGGGCACCAGAAGCGTGCCATCTGGCGCATCATCTCCTCCGGAAGTACGTACGTCGCCCACGCCGTCGGCGCTGGCAAGACACTGTCGATCGCGGCCGCGATCATGGAGCAGCGCCGGCTCGGCCTAATCAACAAGGCCATGCTTGTCGTGCCGGGCCACTGCCTTGCGCAGGCGGCGCGCGAGTTCCTGGCGCTTTATCCCAATGCCCGTATCCTGGTCGCCGACGAGACCAATTTCGTGAGGGAGAAGCGGCATCGTTTCCTGTCGCGCGCGGCGACCGCGAATTGGGATGCGATCATCATCACCCATTCCGCCTTCAAGTTCATTCCGGTCCCGTCTGCGTTCGAGCAGGAGATGCTGCAGGACGAGCTGGAGGCGTATGAGGAGCTGCTCATCCGCATCGACTCGCAGGACCGGCTTTCGCGCAAGCGCGTCGAGCGCATGAAAGAGGGCCACAAGGAGCGGCTGGAGGCGCTGGCCTCGCGCAAGGACGACCTTCTCACCATCTCCGAAATCGGCGTTGACCAGATCATCGTCGACGAGGCCCAGGAGTTCCGCAAGCTCTCCTTCGCCACCAACATGACGTCCTTGCGCGGCGTCGATCCGAATGGCTCGCACCGCGCCTGGGACCTCTATGTGAAATCCCGCTTCGTCGACGTGAAGAACCCGGGCCGCGCCTTGGTGCTCGCGTCCGGCACGCCGATCACGAACACGCTCGGCGAGATGTTCACGGTGCAGCGCCTGATGGATCATGCGGCGCTCCGCGAACGTGGCCTGCACGAGTTCGACGCGTGGGCCTCCACCTTCGGCGACACCTCAACCGAGCTTGAGCTTCAGCCCTCGGGCAAATACCGGCCGGTCACGCGCTTCTCGCAATTTGTCAACGTTCCGGAGTTGATCGCCATGTTCCGCTCGTTTGCGGACGTGGTGCTGCCAAAGGATCTGCGCGACTATGTGAAGGTGCCCGCCATCTCTGGCGGCACGCGCCAGATCGTCACGGCGGAGTCGACGCCAGCCTTCAAGGCCTATCAGGTCCTGCTCGACCAGCGCATAACCGCGATCGAAGAGCGCGACCGGGCGCCGGAGCCAGGCGACGATATCCTGCTCTCCGTCATCACTGACGGCCGGCATGCCGCCATCGATCTGCGCCTAGTCAATTCGTTGCAGGATAATGAGGAGGGCAATAAGCTCAATGCACTCATCGCCAATGCCTTCCGTATTTGGACGGAGACAGGCGAACAGATCTATCGCCGCAAGGACGGGCAGGCCTTCGAGAAGCCCGGCGCTGGCCAGCTCATCTTCTCCGATCTTGGCACGATCGCGGTCGAAGCCTCGCGCGGCTTCTCGGCCTACCGCTGGATCAGGAGTGAACTCGTCCGCCTTGGCGTGCCGGCGTCCGAGATCGCCTACATGCAGGACTTCAAGAAATCCGAGGCCAAGCAGCGCCTGTTCAACGACTTCAATGCAGGCAAGGTGCGCTTCATCATTGGCTCATCCGACACAATGGGCACGGGCGTCAATGTGCAGCTTCGGCTGAAGGCCTTGCATCATCTCGATGTGCCGTGGCTGCCCTCGCAGATCGAGCAGCGAGAGGGCCGGATCGTCCGGCAGGGCAACCAGCACGACGAGGTCGATGTCTTCGCCTATGCGACACTCGGGTCGCTCGATGCCACGATGTGGCAAAACAATGAGAGGAAAGCTCGGTTCATCGCGGCCGCATTGTCGGGCGATACCAGTGTTCGCCGCCTTGAGGACCTTGGCGAGGGCCAGGCGAACCAGTTCGCCATGGCGAAAGCCATCGCCTCTGGCGATCCGCGCCTGATGCAGAAGGCGGGACTTGAAGCCGAGATCGCGCGTCTCGAGCGGCTGCGCGCCGCCCATATCGATGACCAACACGCCATCCGTCGGCAGATTCGCGACGCCGAGCGCGAGATCGAGCGCGCCACGCGGCGCATCGATGAGATCGGACACGATATCGCGCGGTTGAAGCCGACGACCGGGGAGGCCTTCGCAATGAGTGTGAAAGGAACGCCTTTCACGGAGCGCAAGCTCGCCGGTCGCGCCCTCATGCAGGAGATCCTGACACTGGTGCAGCTCCAGCAGGAGAAGGAGATCGTGATCGCCTCGATCGGCGGATTCGATCTCTCTTTCGAGGGAAGTCGTATCGGACGTGAAGGCTACATCTATACGACCATGCTGGAGCGCACAGGCGCCAGTTTCGAGATCGAGCTCGGCATGACGGTCACGCCGCTCGGCGCTGTCGCCCGCCTTGAACACGCGCTTTCCAACTTCGAGAGCGAACAGGGGGCGTATCGGAATCGCCTGAATGACGCGCGCCGGCGCCTCGCCACTTACGGCGCCCGCGTGGGAGAGACCTTTGCCTTCGAAGCCGAACTCGATCTGAAGCATGACGAGCTTGCGGCGATCGAAGCCGAGCTCGCCGTCAGCGATCCCGATCTGAAAAAGCGGGTGGACAGCCTGGCGGCATGAGGAGGCAAAAAGAAAACCTCCTCGCAGAGCGGCCGGGTCAGCGCCGCTGACGCTCAACCGACCGCCTCGCGATCCCGGCCACGGCGCGCTCGCAAGGCGCGCTGACGCGCCCCGCTCACGCCTGCCGGGCAGGGCTGCTCGCCGGCAGTTGCGCCGCCCCGTCCGCTCCGCGGGCCGGAAGGGGTCTTCGGAAAGAAGACGAGAGGGACCGCCGGGAAAAATGCGGTCCGCAACCCCTGAAATGGAGAACTTCCATGAGATTGATAACGATCGATCCGCGCGCGCTTGAGCCCAATCCGGATCCGACGCGACGTACGGCTGCGGCACCGCAGGCTGACGCGCTCCTGCTCGCCACGATCAAGGCAGTGGGCATCGTGCAGCCCCCGATCATCTCGCCGCAGCAGGACGGCGGCAACGGCTATTACATTCAATACGGGCATCGCCGCGTTTCGCAGGCGATCGCCGCGGAGCTGGCGGAGATCGAGGTGCTCGTCGCCGATCCCGAGACGGACAAGGATGCGCTGCGCGCCATCGTCGAGAATGTCGCGCGCGAGGGCATGAACCCGGTCGATCTGTGGCGTTCGATCGAGCGATTGGTAGGGCTTGGCTGGACGGAGGAATCGATCGCCATCGCGCTCGCCCAGTCCGTGCGTCAGGTCCGCAAGCTGCGACTCCTCGCGAACGTCCTGCCGGCGATGCTCGACCAAATGGCTCGCGGCGATATGCCGAGCGAGCAGCAGTTGCGCGTCATCGCCGCCGCGACCGACGAGGAACAGGGCGAGGTCTGGAAGAAGCATAAGCCGAAGAAGGGCCAGCCGACCGTCTCCTGGAATGACGTCGCGCGGGCTTTGACGCGCACCCGCATGTATGCGCGCGATGCGAGCTTCGACGATGATCTCGCCAAGGCCTACGGCATCGTCTGGCAGGAGGACCTGTTCGCGCCGGCTAACGAGGACAGCCGCTACACGACCGACGTCGAGGCCTTTCTCGGCGCCCAGCACGAATGGATGGCCAATCATCTGCCGAAGCGTGGCGCCATTATCGAGGTCAACGAGTGGGGCCAGCCGAAATTGCCGCCGAAGGGTGAGCGCGTGTATGGCAAGCCTGGCAAATCCGACCACGTCGGCATGTATCTCGACCGCAGTGGCAAGGTCGAGACGGTCGCCTATCGGGTCCCGAAGCCGGACAAGAAGACCAAGGGCGCCCCCGCCGGAGGTGACGACGCAGCCGCGGTGGCGAAGCCAAGGCCAGACGTGACGCGCAAGGGACACGAGATGATCGGCGACATTCGCACCGATGCGCTGCACGAAGCGCTCGGCCGTGCGCCGATTGAGGAGGACACTCTTCTTGCCCTGCTCGTTCTTGCCTTCGCCGGTCAGAACGTCAGCATTGCCTCGGGTGCATCGGACAATCCCTACGGCCATGCACGGGTCGAGCGGCGTGCCGTGCGACTCGTCTCGCAGGACGGCAAGCTCGACTTCGACCGGGAGACCCTGCACCAGGTGGTCCGATCCGTTCTGAGTGATGTCCTTTCGTGCCGCCAGAACCGCTCGGATAGCGGCGTCGTCGCACGGATTGCCGGCGAAGCGATCGGCGCAGACGCCTTCCTGCCGAACATGGGCACGGAGGAGTTTCTGTCCTGCCTCTCGCGTTCCGCGCTCGAAGGGGCCTGCGCGGGCACATCCGTCCTGCCTCGCCCTCGGGTCAAGGACACCAGGGCCGAGCTGGTGAAGCACTTCGCCGATGGCCAGTTCGTTCATCCGAGCGCGCTGTTCGCCCCGCCGCTTGAGAACGTCACAACGTGGGTGGAGCGCTTCTCGGGCGACACCGACCCGGACGATGAACGCGATTCGCCGTCGGAGGAGTCCGACGCGCAAGCCGAGGACACGGAGGCGGAGGACGACACGCCCACTGGCTTCGCCGAAGCCGCCGAATAACGGCGGTCGGCCCTTCGAACGATCTCCGCCGCCGGCCCCGAGCCGGCGGCGGTTCTGTTTCTCCATCACCGACAGGAGGACATCATGTCCGCGCAATCGATCTATGACCAAGCGCCGATCGGCGCACTCATCCGCTATTCGGACGGCACGCCGCGGCCGCCGCAGCGATTCAAGCACAAGCTTGCGGCTTGGGAGAACAACAACAATGTCGGACGCCTCGTCCGGAAAGCCGCCCCTCATACAATTGGCAACCACACCGCACCGGCGAGCTTCACGCTGCACCAGGGCGACTTCGGCAGCGCCGGCGTGGTGGTGCTCAAGGTGTTCAAGACCTTTTCCGCAAGCTCGCCGTTGACGTTCACCGTCGTCGAACGGCCGAAGCCCGGGACGGTGCGCGTTCTCGATCGGGCTGGTGGGCACGCCGAGCTCCTCCACCTGGCCGCCGATCGCGCGGCGGCGCAAGCCTGGCTCGCTTTGCATCGCTATTCCGATGCCGTGCTCGACGCGGTCATCGATGACGATACGGCGGCAGGCTCTGGCGAAGGGAGGGCCGCATGACCGCGCCTCGAACCTCCGATCAGGCCAACAATCCCACCCCCGCCTCGGCGGGGGTTGTGTTTACCCGAACCCATGACGGTCTTCTCGTCGCCAAGGTCCGTGACAATGCCTTGGCGATGATGCCGGCCACGAACGGCCGGTACTATCTCGCCTCGGCCTGGCTCTTGTCGCGGCCGATGGAAGAATGGTCACGTGCCGATTTTTACGGTCATGGCGGCGAACTCGCGGACGAAGCCGCCTTCCGCGCCCGCGTCCATGAGAATGCCGAGCATCAGCGCCAGCGCGCCGCCCTCGGGCGTCGAGAAATCCACACTGGCGCGAATACGCCTTGGGGCGCCTCGCAATGCGCGACCGTCTATGCTGATGGTGTCGTCTCACACTCAACCGCTGGACACGGCGGTTTTCATCTCGATGCCGCGCATAATCCAAAGGTCCACCCTGCCCTTCGCGCGCGCGGCGGCTGGTACGAAGAGGATTGTGCGTGGGCGGCTGTCGCGCAAGCGCTTCCGGAATTGTTCACCGACTACGAACGGCGCTGCGCCGATCAAACCATCCGCGACTGGTATCCCGACGCATGGGAGGCGATTCACGGTCGCCCGCTTCTGCCAGGAGAATCTCACGGGAAGGATCGCCAGGCCTTCGAGCGAGATCACGGCGCCGACTGGATTGTAATCTCGGCCGTCCGCTCCGATTACCATCGTGGCATGACAGAATGCGTCGCCACGCTCGGCGGCGATCGCCGCGCGGCCGAGCAGCGGCGCTATCTCGTGTCGTCCGACGAATATCACGCCGGTCGATTCGGCTTCGTGATCAACGAGGTCCGCCACCCACTCTACGGTGGTCCTTCCAACTTTGTCGGATGGAGGTGACTCATGCCCTGGCGCCTCATCGCCAAAGCCTTCGGCTGGCGCACGGCCACCGACGAGGATGGCGCGACGCCCATCCTCGTCGTCTGGCATCCCCGGCTTAGACGGCATTTTACCGGGTCCGAAGCCTGGAAGGACGCGGTCCGTCTCTCTATCCACGCGCCGCAACCTGACCCGGCTGACGCCGACAGAAAGGAGATTCGGTCATGAGGGCCTACCTTGTCGCCGTGAATCTCCTCGTGCAGGCGCGTCATTCTCCCGAGAGCGCCATCGCCGACGCGCTCAACGGCATCCTGACCCCGGATATGCGCAAGCATGCCGGCAGCAATTCGGCGCTTATCGACTGGGCGATCGCCGGCGACGACATTGCATCATCCATCGCCGGGGTCTCGCTCCCGGATGACTACATGCCGGACGAGTCGGCCTTCCCTTTATGGCCCACGGGGACGGTGCGATGATCGAGCTTCCGGAACGACCCCTCCTGCTCACGGGCATGGAAGTCGCGCAAGCCGAGACGCAGCGCCATCTCGGCATCATCGAGCGTCAGATCGCAGCACGCGCCGAACGTCTGACGATCACCGATCGGGCGAAGCGCCGGCACCACGGCCGTGGCGCATCGAGCTGGACAAGCGTCGATGAGCGGCTGTTTCAGGAGCATGTTGGGAAGCTCACTTTGGCCCGTCGCGGCGAGATCGACGCTCTCACGCGCAAGCTCGATCGGCAGGAGAAGGCGATTGCCGAGTGTCGGACGCGCCAGCGCGTTTCTGCTGCATAGCGTTGAGGAGGCGGAGGGCCGCACCAATCGGAGCGTAAGCGGCGCGTGCGAACACTGCTGTCGCCGCAGAGAGCGCGGCGGTTGACAAGACCTCTCACGGTTTCGGCGGCGAGCTTTCCCTTTGGCCGTCACTCCCTCGGTTTGTGCTGCGGTCTGAACCGGCCGCGGCCCGCTTCAAGGGCAAGTCGCAAGCGATCGGCGGCCGCCGTCTCGTCATGGGAGGCCGCGTCCATCGCAGGCCAGAAGGCCCGCTCGTCCGCAACCCGCCCATGCTCGCCTTGGCAGCCGCCGCCCCCTGAAGCGGCCCGCTGTCGCCGGTTCTGGTCGACCGCACCCGAGGGAGTGACGGCCAAAGGGCCCAATCGCTTCCCAAGGCGAAACCGAGAAAGGATCTCATCATGACAAAGACCGCCCGTTCCCCTCGCGCCTCCGCCCGCGTCATACCACTTCGCCGCAGCACGACCCTCGAAATGGTCCACCTCGCCTGCCCCGACTCCCCCCAAGCGCTCCGCATCTCCGAGAGCTTCGGCCTCGCGATCCTCGACAGCGACGGCATTCGCGACCTGCACGAACGGCTCGTCGTCGAGACCGCCGACGCCCTCAAGGAGGGGCTCAGCGACCGCGCAATGGAAATCCACCTGCAGCGCATCGTTGGCGCCTATGTCGGATCGGCCCACGGCGCCGGCCAGTTCTACTCACGCGCCGTGACCGAGGCGCGCGAAGCGACCGCCAAGCTCGCCAACGACATGCGCGACGAGGACCTTGACGGTCCGGTCGGCTTCGACAGCCAGTCGCAGCGCAAGCGTGAGTTCGCGGCCGACATGGGCCTGCAGGCACACGCGCTCCGCATGGCGGCCGAGGGCGCCGTCGCCGCCTACGAGCAGGTCATCGGCGAGGCCTGGAAGCCTTTCGAGCGGCAGGTCGAACACGCCGGTGAAACTGTCACCAAGAAGGCCGCTGTGGCCCAGATGGCGGCTTTCGAATAGCCGCCAAGGCGGGGCTTCGGCCCCGCCTTTTATCCGTCGCAATTTCGAGGGCCGGTCTCGCGACCGGCCCTTTTTTCATGTCGCTTGCCAAAACCAAACAAAACACAACCACCCATCGCGCCAGTGCGGCCCCTCCCGGTTGGTGGTCCTGCGGCGGATGCGGCGCACGCGCAACGGCTTCGCCGTCCTCCGCTGCGCTGCGGCCCTGTCGGGTGCGCGAGCGCCTGGCGCCGCCGCTGCGGCCCCCGTGAGGGGCCGCGGCAGGCGCGGCCTCCGAAACGGAGGTCCTGAAAATGAGCCGGAAGGAAGAGAACCCGCGCGCCGACATCTACGCGCGCATCACCGATCGTATCGTTGCCGATCTCGAACGCGATGTGCGTCCCTGGGTCAAGCCATGGAATGCGATCAACGCGGCGGGGCGCATCACGCGGCCGCTGCGCCACAACGGCATGCCCTATCAGGGCATCAACGTGGTGTTGCTGTGGTCGGAAGCCGTGGCGCGCGGGTTCACGTCGCCGATCTGGATGACGTTCAAGCAATCGCTCGAACTCGGCGGTCACGTCCGCAAAGGCGAGAGCGGAACGATGGTGGTCTATGCAAACAAGATCACCAAGACCGAGACCGATGAGCATGGCGACGAAATCGAACGCGCCATTCCATTCCTGCGCGCCTATACGGTGTTCTGCGTCGAACAGATCGAGAATCTGCCGGATCACTATTACGGGCGCCCGGCTCCGAGCATCGCGCCGGCGCAGCGTCTCGCGCAGGTGGACGCGTTCTTCGCCAACACAGGAGCGACCATCCGGCACGGCGGCGACAAGGCGTTCTTCGCACCCTCGTTCGACCTCATCCAGATGCCGCCATTCGATAGTTTCCGAGACGCCGAGAGCTATACGGCGACGTTGGCGCATGAATGTGTGCATTGGACTGCGCCGGCGCATCGCGCCAACCGCGATCTCAGCCGCTACGCAAAGGATCGCAGCGAACGCGCGCGCGAAGAATTGGTCGCCGAGCTTGGCGCATGCTTCCTCTGCGCCGATCTCGGCATCGTACCCGAACTCGAGCCGCGCGCCGATCACACGAGCTACCTCGCCTCGTGGTTGGACGTGCTGTCCAACGACAAGCGGTTCATCTTTTCCGCGGCCGCGCATGCGCAGCGCGCCGTGACGTATCTGCACGAGCTTCAACCGAAATCGGCTGAGATCGGCGAGGCGGCGTGACGCGCTTGCCATCCCTGCGTCGGACGCTTTCGCCTGATCGTTCGCCTTGCTCAAAAGCACGAAGGCCCCGCCTCGCGGCGGGGCCTTTCTTGCGAGCATCGTTATGCCAAGGCCGGCGACCGGGGATGGCGGTCGTTGCTGCCTCCTGACCGAGCCATGCCGGCGAGATGGGCCGGCGCGGGTCGCTTAGTGTCCGGGATGTCGGTCTGTCCCTGTGTCGACGGTCTTGCTGGGGCGGCCGAGGGTTGGTGCATTGCGATCGGCGTCGTCGTGGCCCCTGTCGTGGTCGCTGGGGTCGGGGAAACCTTCAGCGGTGCATGCGCGGGTCTCTTCATCGTGCCCCCGGGATGGTCGCCATCCGATGTGGCGTGCCTGTCGCTCAGTCGTGTCCCCATCGTTCGGCCTGACGCGCCCAATGCGTCCTCGATTTGGCATGTCTAACCGAAGGCCGTCGTCGCTTCGCTTCGCCTCGATCTCAAGACCGCAACGGCCGTGCTCAGCTTTCTTCCCCTGGTCGCTGCGCGCCCATTCCTCGCGAGACAAGAAAGCCTTGCCCTGGCCGCCCTCTACTGCGTGGCGGCCCTGCGGGTGCGGTCCGATCGCCTCCGGTCAACGACAGCCATCGAGGTCGCGATGGTCGCGGCCCGAGAAACGAAAGAGGACACGAACATGGCTACCATCGGCAACTTCACCGTGAACGGCAACGGCTTCGTGGGCACCGTCAAGACCCTCGCTCTCGGCACCGTGAAGGCGAAGATCGTTCCGGCCGAGCGCACCTCGGACAAGTCCCCCGACTTCCGAATCCTCGCGGGCGCCAACATCGAGTTTGGCGCCGTGTGGAAGAAGAAGTCCCAAGATACGGGCCGCGAGTATCACTCGGTCAAGCTGGACGACCCGAGCTTCCCGGCTCCGATCTACGCCACGCTGGTCGAGGTCGAAGGCGAGGAAGGCCACTCGCTCATCTGGTCTCGCCCGAACCGCGACTGAGCGGTTGCGCAAGGAGGCCCCGCCGCGAGGCGGGGCCTTCGAGCGTGAGCGGAAAGGAGAACGATCATGTGCAAGGTCTTGAACGCGCGGAAAGTCGGCAAGCGCTCGAGCGCGACGCAGCTCTACATCGGCCGCCCGAGCAAATGGGGCAACCCGTTCGTCATCGGACGCGACGGCTCCCGCGCCGACGTCATCGCGAAATATCGCGCGTGGATCGTCGCGCAACCCGCGCTAATGAATGCGCTCGATGAGCTGCGCGGCCGCGATCTCATTTGCTGGTGCGCACCGCTCGCATGCCACGGCGACGTGCTGATCGAACTCGCCAACAGGCGCTGATCACGCGCCTGTTCGGTCGAATGTCGCCAAACGCTCGGGCATGTCGAGCAGCTTGATCGCCGCGGCGGTTAAGGCTTCCTCGATCGTCGGATAGGTTTCTTCCGAGCTGACCGAAACCCCCTCTGGGAGTGTCACGGTCGCCTGATAGCCATTGCCCTTCGGGGTTGCGGAAAGCTGGATCGTCGGCATGTTGCACCGTCTCCTTTGGGCTACATGGATCGGCCGCTTTTTGTTTCGGGTTCAAGGCCTTGCACGACATGCGCGAGGACACGTTGGCCTTCTCGAAAGACTTTCTCCCCGGGGAGCATCTGAGCACCTGCCATCGATGTTGGCGGCAGCACGAACGCTCTCGCGTTCAATCCGAGCTTTCGGACATTTTGGAAGAGTTGCCACAGATCCTCATGGAGTGCGTGGAGAAAACCGAACAGCGTTTTCATCTCGTCGACGCGGGTGTTTGCAAGAAGTTGATTGGCCACGTCGAGATCGAAGATTTCGTTGTGGGCAAATACTTTGTCGCGAATGTCCCGATATCGCGCTTCGTAAATCACACGTTGCGCCTTGATCTCCCTGCGCAGCGCCCTGAAGTCGCTGGCTGTCGGCTCGAACGCGTCGCTAACATTCGCTGCGGCCTCGTCCGTCGTTAGACCGGCTTTCTCTTTCCTCTCCGTTAGAGCCGGCTTCCGAAAAGACCGAAAGGTCTTTTGAAGCGAGCGCCATCAGGCCGTCGATGTTGTGAGCCGCACTTTCCCGGCTGATTGGTTGGTCCGGTTGAGCCCCCGTTGGTGTTAACAGCCACAGTATCGTAGACCTCATCATGCCGTCATCGCGTAGACCGGGGGGTATCTTCAAAATCCCCATGCTCGATATCGCCCTGCTCGCCGTCTCCTTTTGGGCCAGCCCGGGCCTGCCGCGCTTCTTGAGCGCCGAACCACGGCCTTGGTGATGCTGATCGGGCACCACGTGGTGCACAATTTTGGACTGCCCTATGATGTGTTGACCGCGGTATCCTTACCTCAAAGCTCTCGTTTCCGGATCGTCCATGCAAAAAACCCCGCTCGACCCAGATGTCGCCGACGTGGCGCCGACTGCGCCCGCTCTGACCGACTATGACGAGCGGCACCGGGTCACCTATCTGCGCCTGCTCGACGCCGAAACCAATGGCGCTGATTGGAAAGAGGTCGCGAAAATTGTGCTGCACCTTGATCCCGACCGATCGCCTGATCGCGCCCGCCGCGCCTGGAAAACTCATCTCGCCCGCGCCCACTGGATAACCGAGCACGGCTATCGGCATCTGCTTCGTGGCGAGGCATCGCACTGACTCGGCGTCCTACAGGATGCCCCAGGCGCGATACCGCCCCCGCCCGGTCGCCTCGCGCAGGCCGAGCTCGGCGACGAGGTTTTGGGCCGCACGGGGCGTGATCTTAAGTTCCGCCGCGATCATGCCGGCCGAGACGATCGGCCGGGTCAGCACGTAATCGAGCAGCGCCGGCAGTTTTGAGGTGGCGCGGCGGCCGGCGAGCTTGCGGGCGAGCAGGTTTCTGGCCATTAGCCAGCGGTCGTGGTCCTTGCGGCCAGCCTCGGCGGCGGCCGTCATTGCCTCGAGCTGCACGGCGAGCCGCGCCGCGGCGTCGCGAGGCCGCCGGCGCTCACGCGGGATGCTTTTCAGCCCGGTATGCAGGCACGGCAGATGCCAGCGCGTTTTGCCGCGGTCGCGCAACAAGCTAGCTGCGAGCAGGCGGCCGAGCCAAGCCGTGTGCTCAAGCGGCTCGATCGCACCCCAGGCGTCGGCGGCGATCGCCGCCGCCAGGGTCGGCGGCAAGCCGCGGGTCTGGTCGACCACGGTGCGCCAGTGGGCGAGACGGCCGTCCTCGTCCCAGTCGGGATCGTAGACGAGGGGATCCCGCTCAGGCCGCGCCCGAGTCTCGTCGGCGAGCGTGCGTTCGGCCTTGGCGTTCGCGGCATCGACCGCGGCGAAGGCAGCGGCCAGGTGGGGATCGTTGTCGATGATGCCGAGCGGCCCTTCGAGATCTGCCTCGGCCCGCTCTGCGTCCTCGTCGTTGCCCCCAAAACTTCCCGCACCTTCCGTTCGGTTGCCCTTCTCCTCCTCTCGCTCGCCCCGGCCGCGGAGGCTAGCGAGCCCGGCAGCTGACAGCGCCCAATCGGGCTTCGCCTCGGCGATGCGCCGACGCGCGCACAGCACGGCATGGGCCCGGGTCAGTTCATGGGTGGGGGTGCGGACGTCCATGCCGGCGTCGTGGAGGACGAGGTCGTCGAGGTGGACAAGTTCGCCGTCGAGCCACAGACTGGCGCAGGCGTCTGCGAAGTGCGTCCGGCTGATCGCGCCGTCGCGGATTGGGCTTTTGGCCAGCCGCTCGTCGAGCCGGGCGAGCGCATCCTCGGCGGCGGCGAACGGCCCGGCGAGCTGGGCCCAAGGCAGTGGATCGGGGATTTTGTAGCTGGAATGCAAGGTCTTGATAACCTTAACGGGAATCCATCAAACGGAAGCTAGCACGGAGTTGGGTTCCGTCATAGCGGTGCCGCTTGTGCATCCGTCTCACTATCGATAACTGCCATATCGATAGCGTTGGACGTTACCGCGCAAATCAGCGGGTCTGAGCCGTCAGACGCCCGGAAATTGCCGCCGCCGGGCCTCCGATCGACGAGAGACCGAACCCTGTGCCAGTCCCTCCTTCTCCAGGAAGATCAATTCCCGTTCCGCTCCGGTTGCCAGTCCGGCCCGCCTACGCGGCCTCGATGTCGGTCTGCGGGAAATCGGCGCCCTTGAACATCAAGGGCTGGCCGAAATGCCGGGCGCAGGCATAGGCAAAGCAGTCCCCGAAATTCAACCGCGCCGGATGCCGGCCCTTGCCATAGCGCTCGAAGGCATCCAGTGCGATCCGTGCCGTCTCCGGCGGCACCGCGACCATGACGACCTCCATCAGCGCGAGATAGCTTTCGACCGCCTCGGTGGCAGCGCTGACGGAAAGATCCAGCACGCGCGCCACCGCAATCGCCGCCTCCCAGACCGCCAGCGGCGAGGTCAACCGCGTCCGGGTCTGCTGCAGCCGCGCCAGCAGCTCCCGCGCCTCGTCCTCGTCGGTCAGGAGCGCGGTCAAGGCCGAGGCGTCGATGAACATCAGGCGTCCTCGTACAGGCTGTCGCGAAACGCCTTGTCGGCCGCCTGGCCCTGCGCCGGATTGCCCTTGGCGCGGAGAGCCCGGCAGAACTGGACGCCAAGATCGACCAGGGAGGGCTTGCCCTGCTCGCGCTCGAGTTCATGGACGAGCGCCGTGTGCACGGCTTCGGTGAGGCCGATCTTTTTGACTGCCGCGACCTTGCGGGCCAGCGCATCGGTCTCCGGATTCTTGATGTGGAAGGCCATGGCTTGCCTCGATATCCGATTTCGTGTATCCGTATATAGCGTCACGGGTACACGAAGTAAAGGGCGGCCGGCACGCTTTTTGGAGACTTCGGCGGCCGCGACGGTCGAGGCCATGACATGATCTGCTTGGTTCTGGAATTTACCGGCTTCCCGGCATTCCCGCGAGGCCGCCGGCCTGCTGGATCCGGTGAAGCGGATGCTCGAGGCTTCGTCCAATGATCCCTTCTCCCGTCCGTCTTCCGGATGCCGCGTCTCTCGAACCTGTCCTGGCCGGTCTCGATTCCACTTCGGCTGACGATGAGCTGGTCCCTGCCCTCGCCCGGGCCTTCCCCGGCTTTGAATTCAGCCTCGCGCGTATCGACGATGATTACTGGCGCGACACCCGTTCGGTGGTTCGGCCGGACGGCACGCGACTTGGCGAGCTGCGGCCGTGGATGACGGCCGAACTTGGGAAGGCGGGAGGCGATGTCAACGCGCTTTGGCTTCGCCTGAAGGAGACGGATCTGCGCATCACCGAGTGGCGCGGCACCAGCGCCTTCGTCTTCGCGCCGACCGGCCCGGCCGCCGCCGACTACGTCCAAATCGCGCTCTGCCGGGAGAGCGAGTGGCAGGCCGCCCCCATCGTCAATCCGGACTATCGCCCATTCAGCGAAGACGACCTGTTCGATCCAAGCTGGATTCGCCGCGACGAACCGGGCGACACCGATCGCCTGGTGGGTCCGGTTTACCGCCTTCTGAACCGCGCCGGCGGCGCCCTTGTTCATCTCCGCAGCTTTCTCGGACGCTGTGGCTGGATCGAGCACGATCGCCGCGAGGCCAAGCGACACGAGATGGAGCGGCGAGTGATTCAAGAGATCGGGCCGGACGGCACGCGCGAGATCCCCTTCCTCGAAGCCGTGCCCGACTGGTTCGACTACGTGCCACGCGAGCTGCGCTTCTTCGAGGATTGGGAGCAATCGAGCGCCGGCGCACATCGGGTGTTCGCGCACTGGGCCCTCGATATCCGAGACTACACCCATAAAGGCGAGCGCGAAGTTGGCTTTATTCCCCGGCCGCTGCGGTCGCCCGAGGAGCGGCTTCTGGCGATACCGGCCAGCTCGGTGCACATCCTGATGGATCGGATCGAGGCCGTCGATCGCGAGCTCGGACTTCCGTTCGGCTGGTTCTTTCTGATGACCCACGGCCACTGGGTGGAGGCTGAGATCGGGCAGGCCATCGCGGCCGGGCTCCGGGAGCAGCGCGTCCGCCTGCCCGATCACGACGCCCGCGTCTTGCTGCGGTGGGCGGATAAGCCCTACGGCTTCTAGGAGCGCACCGGTCATGGACGATATCACCTCCCGCGCGCTGCTCGCCGACCCAGAGACCCGGCGCGCCTTGCAGCTCGACACGCTCTCGGCCATCCTTCCCATGGGGCGGCGCGACCGGCTCGCCGCGCTCTTGACCGACGACGACGTCGAGACGCTAAAGCATCTCGCGCGCGAGGGCATCGGCGAAAATTCGCTGCGGGCACTGGCGTCGGATCTCGCTTACCTCGAAGTTTGGGCCGGGCGAGGTGGCGCGGCTGCGGGTCGAGCAGCTCAGCGAGGAGCCGGCGCGGCGGTACCGCTCGATCCTCGCGATCCGAGGTCGCCGACGTTGCCGTGCTTGGCGATCCAGCTCGGCCGCACCAAGACGGGCGACGCCGACGATGAGGGCAGGGTGCTGCTGGTCGGGCCGCCGGTCGAGGCGCTGCGCGAATGGCTGGAGCGGGCAGACATCACGAACGGTCCGGTGTCCCGCGCCGCTGGGAGGCGATCGAGGAGAGGGCGCTAACGCCGCAGTCGATCAATCTGATCGTGAAGCGGCGCTGCGCGAAGGCTGAGCGGACACAGGGGGCACCGCTTTGGAATGTAGCTTGGGCTTTGATTAAGTTGTCCGCGTACAACTTTGCCCAGGAGTGCCGCCTCAAGGTAGACCCGCCGCAGGTTCTTGTCCGGGAGAGGCAAAATGTTTCGGTAATCGTTAAGTTGTCAGTGTACAACTGCCTGGAACGCCTCGTGCACGGCGGCTGATGCCCGATGGCCGTTAACCTTTCATTAACTCAATAATCCTTGCGGCTTCGAAAGAATCGGGCATTACTGATCATCAGCGCATTTTGAGACCAACTGCTCAAAATCTCGCAGATGCAGAGAGCAAGATGCCGACGTTAACCAAGTCCCTCGACGAGAATGTGCGTGATCTCCGATCGCTGATCAATGCCGACGCGGCGGAGCTTTCGACACGATTGCGCGCGCAGCAACTGCGAGACTTCCCGCCAGCGGCGGAGAAGACCATCCGTCGATTCTCATCGGCCGAAGCCGCACGCTTTATTGGCATCGCTGAGGGTTATCTTCGGCAACTGGTTTCCGAAGGGAAGGGCCCCGCGGCACCGCCGAACAGCCGTCGGAGCTATTCAATTGAAGACATTGACGCGCTGCGAAGCGACCTCGATAGCGCCGGCAAAGGCGCGCGCCGATACGTTCCACACAGGCGCGATGGCGATGCTCTGCAAGTCATTTCGGTGATGAACTTTAAAGGCGGCAGCGGCAAAACCACGACGGCCGCGCACCTGGCTCAGTATCTAGCGTTCCGCGGCTACCGCGTCCTCGCAATCGACCTCGATCCGCAAGCGAGTCTCTCAACACTGTTCGGACACCAGCCCGAACTTGATGTCGGCGAGAATGAGACGATCTACGGTGCCATCCGCTATGATTCCGATCGCCGCGAAATGCCGGAGATCGTGCGAGGCACCTACATTCCGAACCTGCACATCGTTCCGGGGCAGCTTGAACTCATGGAGTTCGAGCACGAGACGCCCAAAGCGTTGATGACGCGTCAGAGCGACGACTCAATGTTTTTCGCCAGAATTGGCGAAGCGCTGGGCCAGGTCAGCGATGCCTATGATGTCGTGGTGATCGATTGCCCCCCGCAACTCGGCTTCCTCACTCTCTCTGCCCTATGCGCAGCGACGTCAGTCCTGATCACTGTGCATCCTCAGATGCTCGACGTGATGTCGATGTCCCAATTCCTCAACATGACCGGAAGCCTTCTCGATGTCGTCGCCAAAGCTGGCGGCACCACTCAATACGATTGGATGCGTTATCTCGTCACTCGCTACGAGCCCAGCGACGGACCACAAACGACGATGGTTGGTCTCATGCGCTCGATCTTCGGCTCGCGCGTGCTGACTCACCCAATGGTCAAGAGCACCGCGATCGCTGATGCGGGGCTCACTAAGCAGACTCTGTATGAGGTCGAGCGACAGCAATTTACCCGCGGCACCTATGATAGGGCCACTGAAGCGCTTGACCTGGTGAACGGAGAGATCGAAGGCCTGATCAAACAGGTCTGGGCCAGGAGCTGACGATGGCGCGCAAGATCAACTTTGATGCTCCCGTGACGGAACCCGCAGAAACGCACGAGGTCGCCCCGCAACGCGCGCGACCGCTTCTCGGGCTTGAACGGACCATCAAGCAATCCGGTGCGCTTGGTGCGATATCGCACTCGCTTGGCGGCATCTCGGAGAAGGTAAAGCGCGCGGAGGAAATCGAGCAGAAGCTCATCGAAGGGCAGGTGATCGTTGATCTCGATCCGGCGCTCATTGACAACTCCTTTGTGCCGGACCGCATGGAGGCGACGGAGGAGCAAAACGCTGCATTCTGCGAGCTCATCCGCCAGCACGGCCAGAACGTACCAATCCTTGTTCGTCCGAAGCCCGGCGGCACCGAGCGCTATGAGGTAGCATTCGGGCACCGCCGCCTGAGGGCGGCGCGTGAGCTCGGAATAAAGGTGAGGGCGGTGGTTCGCTCCCTCACCGACGAGCAACTGGTCATCGCGCAGGGCCAGGAAAATAGCGGTCGCACCGATCTCACCTTTATCGAGCGCGCGCGCTTCGCAGCCCGGCTTGAGGATCGAAAATTTTCGCGCGAGATCATTATGGCATCGCTGAACGTCGACAAAGCCGCCCTCTCGCGGCTCATCGCGATCGCGACCCGGGTGCCCGCCGAGGTTATCGACGCCATCGGGCCAGCCCCGGCCTTCGGCCGTGTGCGGTGGCAGGAACTCACCGATCTGCTGGAGCAGGAGGCCAATCGTGCTCTCGCCCTCGATATCGTCAAGGCCCCCACTTTCAGCGTGTTGGACACCGACAAACGTTTCGAGGCGCTTGCCGCGGGCCTGCGTAAAAAGACGTTGCGCGCGCGGGCTGAGAATTGGGCCGCCAACGACGGAACGCATGCTGCCAAAGTCTCTCGCGTCGGCAAGAGGCTCACTCTGACATTCGACGATCGCGTAGCACCGAAGTTCGGCGACTTCGTCAGACAGAAGTTGCAGACCCTTTACGACGAATTCAAAGCCGGCGATTCGTCGGCATGAACCCAGCTTGCCCGGTCGGAATGAGCCGACTGGATCAAGGCCACCGCAACCAAGTCGGAGAACCATAGGCAAAAGAAAAAGGCCCCCGTCACGTCGCCGTTCCGGAAGCCCCTTCTTTGTATTCGCACCCAAAGAATCACACTTCCGCGAATCAGTGTCAAGCGTTTTGGCGTCATTTCGGCGAGCGGATTTTCTTTGCCCAACTAAGGCAAAGACATGCAGTCACATCCTCCAACGACGCCCTTTGGGCGGCGATCGCTAACGCTTGCCCATGTGGCAAGCCAAATGGGGGCCACGGCGCGACCGCCCGAAAAGGTCGTGCATAAATGGAATATCTTCCACGCCATCTGTACGGCGCGGCCGCGCCTTGGGGTGTCGGAGCGCTCGCTTTCCGTGTTGAACGCGCTTCTGACCTTCCATCCGGAGACGGCACTGACAGGGGAGGACGACCTGATCGTCTTTCCGTCCAACGACAAGCTGACGTTGCGCGCACACGGCATGCCCGCTTCGACATTACGCCGCCACCTCGCCGTCCTGGTCGACGCTGGGTTGATTATCCGGCGCGATAGCCCAAACGGCAAACGCTACGCGCGGAAAAGCGGCGCCGGCGAAATCGAGCTTGCCTTCGGCTTCGATCTGTCACCGCTCGTCGTGCGGTCAGAAGAGTTCGAGCACCTGGCGGCCGACATTGAAGCAGAGGCGCGCGCGCTCAAGCTTGTGCGCGAGCGCATCACGTTGTGCCGGCGCGACATAGCCAAGATGATTGCCACCGGCATCGAGGAAGGCGTCCCGACGCGCAGGGGAGGGCAAGGGCCGGCCGACTGGCAAGAAGTCCACGCCGCCTTCAGGGCAATGCTTGCCCAGATTCCGAGGACCGCTACGCGTCAGCAGCTCGAGCCGATCGCCAACGAGTTGTCTCAACTCGCCGACGACGTGCTTAATCTCCTAGAGGCACACATCAAATCCAAGAATCCGAGCGCCAATGAGTCCCAGTCTGAGCGCCACATACAGAATTCAAATACAGATGCCCCTATTGATCTTGAACCTAGCCTCCGAAAAGGCAGGGCGGGGAGAGCCGAGCCAAAAGTTCAACCATCGCGAGTCGCGGAAGGTTCGTATCCGCTGGGAATGGTCCTGAGTGCATGCCCGGACATCGTCGATTATGCGAAGGGCGGGATTTCGAACTGGCGCGATTTCCTGGCCACCGCGGTCGTTGTGAGATCGATGCTGGGGATCAGTCCGAGCGCCTGGGAGGAGGCGCAAACCGTCCTGGGCGAAACGCAAGCGGCGGTCGTCGTCGCATGCGTCCTGCAGCGTGGGACCACGATCAGATCAGCTGGCGGCTACTTGCGCGGACTGACGCGGAAGGCGGAGGTCGGGGAATTTTCCCTTGGGCCAATCCTGATGTCGCAGATCAATTCCCGGCTCCACGAAAAGCGACGAGCTTAAGCGATGGGAAGACCGGGGACTGTGCCGGATTCCGGCTTGAGCGGTGGGAGCGATGTCGTTCGGCTGCATTGCAGGCGATGTTGCCGATCTTACGCGAGCCGGGGAAAGTGATGATCATAGGGTCTTCCTCGGCTCGAATTGTCGCTCCCCGTTGCATGGCTGGATACCTATGGCTGCCGACGGCTCGGTCGCCTGGAGAATTTTTTCGCTTGCCGGATCCATCAGCAAGCGGGGCTCCGCTGGGATTCCTTGCGCTCGCCCTCTGCCCGAGTCTCGCGGCTTCAACTCTGTTTCGTCGTTCCGGCCGTTACGGACGTCGTAACCTGGCGCAGGCCCAAAGGACATGTTGGTTCAAACCAACAGGGCAGGGGCGGGGCTGCGCTTCCGGTCTCGGTTGTCTTCCGTCAACACCACTGTCGTCTGTCCAGTGATGTGAACTGGTTTCGAGTCGGCGCCTCTTTTGGGCTCAGCCGACCCTGACTCTTCTGGCAGGCGATTTCGTGCCGGGTTTTCAACATTGTCCGGAACACGCTGGTCCATAGCGGGTGTCGGTTCAAACCAACACCGGGGATGAGGAGGCCGGTTTCATCAAGATTCTGCCGGTAGGCGCGGCACGGTTGCAGGAGGAAAATCGATGAAACGCGCGCAGATAGTTTCATCAGGGTTCAACTGATGAACACGATCGTCATCAACAATCAAAAGGGCGGCGTCGGCAAAACGACGCTTGCTGTGCATCTGGCCTGGTTCATGGCGGAAGCTGGCCGCCGGGTTCTGATGATCGATGTTGATGCGCAGGGCAACGCGACAGACACGCTCAAGCAGCATACAGGGTCGACCTCGGCGGCCGATCTCTTCAAGCCGGCGACCCGGTTTGTCGCTGGCGAAAACAACGGTATCACGCTGGCGCCGGCCGACAGTTCCCTGACGGATATCGATCGCGGCAACGCTTCTGCCGTCATGACCCTGCAGCAGAATCTCGCCGATGCCGCCGAACGGTTCGATATCTGCGTGATCGACACCCCGCCATCGCTTGGCCTTCGCAGCGTCGCCTGCCTGGTCGCCGCCTCGCATGTGTTGGCGCCGATTTACCTGGAAGATTATTCCGTAAAAGGCGTCAAAGGCCTGATGCAGACCGTGATCGGTGTTCAACGACGGTACGGTCGCCAGGACACGACATTCCTCGGCCTGCTGCCTTCGAACTTCAATACCAAGTCGCCTCGCCAACGAACGCATTTGGAGCAGTTATTGCGCGAAGCGGGCAAGTACGTGTTCCCAGGCCAGATTGTTGCAMGGGACGGCTATGCCGAAGCCGTTGCGGAACGGGTGCCGGTCTGGAGCTTGAAACGCCGATCGGCGCAAGAAGCGGGTCGAGAAATCCGCGCGGTTCTCGCCAAGATCGCAGAACGGCTTGATCAGGAGACGACTAGTGACGCTCGATCTCAGCTTTAAGGAACTCGTCGACGCTGCTGCAAACCCTAATGCAGCAACCGGGCGGCCGCTCCTGGTCGCGATCGACTGCATTGACGAAGACCCCGATCAACCACGCCGTAACTTCAGCGAACAGGAACTGGACGAGCTGTCACAATCGATTGGCGAACATGGCGTGCTACAACCCATCATGCTTCGGCGTTCCAATGAGGATGGACGCTACGTCATCGTCATGGGTGCGCGCCGGTACCGCGCTGCGCGGCGCGCGGGGCTGCATGAAATGCCCGCATTCGTTCGAGACGTGGGCTTGTCGGATCGATACGCGCAGATGATCGAGAATATCCAGCGCGATGATTTGCGCGCGCCTGAGATCGCGAGGTTCATCGCAGACCGGCTGGACGCCGGCGATACCCAAGCGGATATTTCGCGCAAGCTAGGCAAGCCAAGAGACTGGGTGTCGCGCTACGCGTCGGTTCAAGGCATGCCGGAATTCCTTCGGGCGCGACTTGAGGGCAGTTCGATCCGTGCTCTTTATGAACTCTACCAGGCCTGGCGCACGCATCCTGACGAGATCGAACGGCTATGCGCGACGCAGGACAGCTTCACCGACGCGCAGGCTCGACAACTGGCCCGGGACGTGCGCGCGGAGGGCGGCCGCGCCAATCCCCGGAACGAATTGCCTGCTGGACCACCCCGATCCGAAAGATGCGATCTCCTGCCGGAAGCAGTTCTGTCCCGCGCCGCTGCGAAAGGCCGGGAGGCAGCAACCGATCATCAACCGCCAAAAACTCGCGTCGTTTCGCAATCGGCAGCATCGCTGGCAATCAGAGTTCGATATCAGAACCGGGCCGGAGAGCTGGTGGTCGATCGACTCGCGACGCAAGGCTCCCGTCACGCGGTGGTGTTGGTCGATGGTGCGGAGCACGCAGAAGAAGTTTTAGCCTCCGCACTCACGATCGAGGAGATTCTGTCGAGATGAACTTGTTTGACAGCTTTGTAGTCGCGCAGACAGACTACCGGCGTGTGCCGCCGGAGCGACTTTCCCATCCGAAGGATGGCGCGTTAGCGCAGCAGCCGAAGGCCGAACGCGCTTCCCATAGCGCTGTAGTGAGGCCGCAGGCTGCTGGAAAAGCGCGGTCCACATCGCCGACGCCAGTTAGTGCCTTCGTTTCCTCTGTTGCCGGCGGATCGGTGTTTGCGATGGCTACCTGCTCAAAGAGGGACCGCGGTCGGAGTTTGGCAGAGAGGGTAGGGCCCGTCGAGCGCTTCGCCGTGGCGAAACCTGAATACAAAGAGTGTTGGTTTGAACCAACACCGAGGGGCATGTTTTTTTGCTTCCTAGTGCAGGATAGGCTTCGCGCCAGCGATGTATTACATCGCGATTGGGATTGGAGTGCATGGCTCTGATCTCGCTTCGCGTCTCCGACGAGGTCGCGGCGGAGTTCTCAGTTCTCGCAGCGACCCAGGGCGGCAAATCCGCGCTGCTGCGGTGTCTCATTGCTGATGCACTAGGTGCACCAGCGCGGCGCATCTTGACGCTGCCGGTCGGACGGCCGGAGAAGGTGACGGTGCGATTTCGCGAGAGCGAGATGCGGCAGCTCGCGGAAGTTTCACATCAGCGTGGCATGACCCGAACTGGCTGGATCGTCGCGCTGGTGCGCTCGCGATTGGGCTCGCCAGTGCAGCATTCCCCGGACGAACATGCCGCGCTTCGCGCTATCGTTCGCGAGCTCAACCGGATCGGCGGCAACATCAACCAGATTGCCCGCGCCGCAAATACCAGTGTGCTGCAGGGCAGGGCGGTTGAGCCCGATCTGTCCGCAATTCGAGAGGCCAAATTGGTCGTCGAAACAGAGCTCGCGCAACTACGTAATGCGCTGCACGGCAACGCGGATTATTGGGAAGGACGGCGATGAGTCGACGCTACTCGCCGCGGCCGACCGACCTGGCCTCCGAACTTCCGCCGATCTCGTATGTCTGGGAAACGCCCAATCGGCGCCCACGGCGGGCAGAGTGGGATGTTCCCGATCCGGCCGCTCCCGGCCGCCTTACGCCGGCGATGCGGGCAAAGCTCGAACGCATCGTGCGCCGAGCACCAGAGGTGATGGTCAAGATCACCGGTCGCACCAAGGGCGTGGCGCATCTCAGGTCGCACCTGGCGTACATCACGCGCAACGGTGAACTCCATGCGGAAACAGAGCAGGGCGCGGCGCTGACGGGTCGTCCCGGATTGAAAGACCTGCAGCAACGCTGGGAGGATGATGCCGGTCTCGACAATAAGCGCCGCCGCGATGGGTCGCTATCAATCAACATCATTCTGTCGATGCCGGCTGGCACCGACGCCATCGCAGTCAAGGATTCAGCCCGGGCATTTGCCATCGAGACGTTCGGGCACAATCACGACTACGTCTTCGTCCAGCACCTCGACGATAAGCACCCCCATGTGCACTTGACCGTTCGGTCCCTGGGCCATGACGGCAAGCGCCTCAACCCGCGCAAGGCTGATCTTCAGGCCTGGCGCGAACGATTTGCAGGCGAACTCCGGCTCCGCGGAATCGCAGCGGAGGCAACGCCGCGGCGAACCCGCGGACGGGTTCGAAAGGCCGATCGCGGGGCGGTGCTCGCTTTGCGCAAGCGAAAGATCACGCCCGATGTCGATCGGCTCGCCCGTAAGGAGGTGCTTTCGGAGGTGAGGGGCGGCAGGACTGCGAAACCCCCTTGGGACGAACAGATTGAGTCACGTCAGGATGCGATACGGCGGCGATATCTCGACTATGCCGCCGAGCTACAGCGCTCTGGAGCGGCAGCAGATCACGCGCTCGCGCGCCAGATTCGGCAATTCGTCAAGGACATGCCCGCTGTCGAAACTCGCCGGCATGCGCTGAAGAACGAGCTTTCGGAGCTTGCCAATAGCCGGCGCCGTGGCGTGGAGCAGGGCGTCGATGCTGACCGGCGCGACGAAACACGAGGCGATGAGCGGACCAGATAATCGAGCCCGCAGTTTGGGCCAGATCTTCCTCGAGCTAGTCTAGGCCGGATCTCCCGGGGCTATCGAGACACCTGGAATATATCCCAGTTGCTGTTCCAGGGCGGCCAAAGTCAGGCGGGCTGAATCCAGCTTCGCAGTCGCCTCGCTCAGGGCGGTCCACGCTTTGTCTGACCGTAACACCGCTACCGAGCCAATTTCAAACAGGCTATGCTTGAGGGATGGCGCGCTTTCCTCGAGAAGGCCGCAACCCAAATCAGGCAGCATGCTCGTCAGCGCTCGATGCGCGGAAACTTCCTCGCGCTCCAGGTTTTCAACCGTGCCGAGAGCTTCGCGATAGTGCCGTAACGCTTCGATAGTCTTGCTTTCAAGATCTGTATTACCGCTCATTCGCTTTTTCCTCGAATCTATGAGCGATTTTGGCCAGCTGGAACGAACAAAGATTTAACGCTTCCGCAAGCAACGCCGTCACGTCGCGTCAAATGACCCCTTTCACTGGCTGCTGCAGCGCAGATTCTAGGGGGACGGCGAGACTAGCTCTATCGGGCGTTGCTGCCGACACGGATGTAGCCGTGCCAAATGCCCAGTAAGGTTGGGCTCGGCGGGATTTCCATCCGTTACGATCATTCCGGCCTTGGCCAGGCGGCGAACTGCAGCATCGATCTCATTTACGTCATGAGGCCATCCTTCGAAGTGGGCAATCTTGTTGACATTTCGGGTGCAGGCAAGACTGTCTCGACGTGCTGGCAACGGTTGGAGCGTCTCGTCAGCATTCATTTGTTCGCGCTTGGCCAATGCGAGCAGGATCAGATCCTGCAATTCCGTTCGATCTGGGGCGCTGTCCTGTAATGATTTTGCATTCATAGGATTGTTTCGCCTGTCAGAAGAGAGGCGCGAAGATACCGCGTATGGCAACGCCAATTGCAGCGACTAAGATTGCGCCAGCAATGCCAAATCCAATCAAAATACGGTTGTGGACCTTATCCATTGCATGAAGCCGATTGCTTAACTCAAGATCCTTACTATCAAGCTTCTTGAGATCTTCGCGCAATCTCTTTTCCAAAGCATAGAGCGAATCCACCACTCCAGTAATATTGTTGATCGTCAGAGGTGGAATCCCGTCGGGGCCGCCCTTCAATCTGTACTTATCTGACCGCGCATCGAGATCTGCGATCCAAAGCAGGAAGAGTGGAAGTCCCTGCTCTAAATGGACGGATGCGGGACCTGCGTTAAAGACCGCAAAGATCAGTCGACCGGACCATCCAGGGTCAACATGGAATCCAGACACATTTACTAAGCCTTTGAGCTTGTACGTGGCTTTCATCGAGATCAAACCCATGGTCTCGCGCGGGATTGTGACTACCTCCTCGGTTAAGAGAAAGGCGAACTGACCCGGCGGTATCGCAAATGGCGCGCCCTCTGAAAGCACCTGTTTCGTATGAGAATTTGGGTTTGGCTGCTCAAGTCCGGGCGTAATGTAAATCTCACGTCCCACCCTCAATGTCACAGCGTTACAATCGACCAGATCCTTGTTCGGGGTATCAACAAGATCTTTGAGGCGCGCCTCGAGCGTCTGACTGCTCCAAAATGGCATTTTTCCTCCAGTGAAGCTGGATTATGCGCGCAGTGGCTGATCGGGCGACTGGGCAGCCGCGACGAAAGAGTTACTGCGCCCCGGCCACCGATCAGAAAAAGGACGGCTGTAACATCTCATTATGAACCTTACCGTGCTCGGGTAGGATGTTATCCGTGTTTAGTCCCCATCTTTCGGGGAATTTCGGAGGCGGGGCTGGCATGTTGCTTGGTCGATAACTTTGCTTAATGCGCGTTCGATTGGCAATTCCTGAAACTTCCGGATGAGCAACCCGTGCATATTTCGAGATTTCGCAGAACAGGTTCTGGCAGTCAATTGGCTGTAGCCGACGCCCAAACAGGCCGGGAAATGCGAGTCCGAGGCGCTTGAACTCGGATTCCTGCCGATCGGTCATCCAATGAATAACGTCGTCGGCCTTCATCATGTTGACATCTACAAAGCACTTGGAAATTCCATCGAGTGCGCCCGGTCCCGCAACCACGAAATCCGCTTCATCGAAACCCATGACAGACGAGTAGTTCAAATCGATCGTGTACTGAAATGCCAAAAATGGTCCGATTCCAGGATAAGACAAGATGAGATCGTAAACCGATCGTAACGATGGCAGCTGCCGTACGCGCTCCGGAACGCGATCAACCATCATCTGGCTAAGCAGCGCGATGTGATTGCTGTGCTTTCGCTGATGACCGAATGCCGGCGACGGCATGATGTAAGCCGCCGAATAAATCTTCCGACCACGCAGTCGCAGCACCTCGAGAGTGCGATCCAGCTCCCCGAGATCCGTTCGACGCCATTCCAGCGGTCCAAGCTGCTTTTCCAAAGCTTCCCAAGTGTCGATGCGATTGAATATCTTAAATAGCATTGTCCGGAAGAAGACTTCTTGCGGCGTTTTTGGTCGATCCGTGCCCGCCTGAACTTCTCGGATGAGATATTGGCTGACGCGATCTGCAGCTCGGTAGCTATTGGTGAACCGGTACGTTCTCAAAATCGGGTCTGATGTCCACGGACCGCTCGGATTGCTGTAGCGCCGATAAAACATCGCGAGCCGCTCTGCGGCAAAACGCCAATATGTGTCGAAGACAACGGTTGGGGTCATCCAGGGGTCTCGCCAATGGTCAAGAGGAGACGGCGCGGTTAGGCGATAAGCCTCCCCATCGAATCGACTACACGGTATACTGTGGGAGATGCGTGGTCACGATCCGCATCACTGGGGGAGTGCGATTGATGGAAGAAAAGTCTGATCGGCGGCTTTCGGCAAAGGAATACGAGCGATTCGCCGCCGCCTCGGATCGGCTGACCGCTGATATGGACACCGCTCTTCTGGGTCTTGTCGGCGAGGTTGGCAGCCTGGTTAGCGCGCTGAAGAAAAAGCGCAGGGATACCGACGGCTTCCTCGGCTACCACGATGCTGTGCTTGAAGAATTGGGTGATGTTCTTTGGTACGTCTCGGCTGTCGCGAGGCGCGGTGGTACCTCTTTGCAGGAAGTGGTCGCGCGGGCAGCTGCCGGCACTCAAGGACAGGCAGACGTAGCGCTGGATCAACTGGCGCCTTCGCCGGGTGGATCCATCGACGAACGTGCTTTTGAAAGGGCGCTGCTTGAGCTTGCCGGTGAAGCCGGTGACCTTGCCAAGCGCTTTGTGGGCGCCGCCTATCGCGACAACATCGATGCCTTGCGTGGCGATTTAGTCAAGTTCCTACGACCTCTGGGGCGGGCGGCGGCCGCGGCCGAGGTCTCACTCGATGCGGCCGGCTGGAAGAATATCGCCAAGACCCAAGATCGTTGGCCCAGCGAGCTAAAGTTCCCGCCGCTGTTCGATGAAGGGCTTCATGTTGACGAGCAACTTCCGCGGTTGCTGCGCGTCGAAATCTATGAGCGCGAAGTCAACGGTAAGAAATTCGTTTTCCAGAAATCCGGAGGAATTCTACTCGGCGACCGGCTTACGGACAATCATCTGCCTGAAGACGACTATCGCTTTCATGATGTCTTCCATCTCGCCTACGCGGCCGTGCTCGGATGGTCGCCGACGACGCGTGCGATCCTCAAAATCAAGCGCAAAAGCCAGGCCAAAGTCGATGAGAATGAAGATGGGGCGCGCGCGAACCTCATCGAAGAAGGTTTGGCGACATGGATCTTCGAAACTGCAAAGAGGCACCAGTTCTTCGCGAATACACCGCAGCTTGGCCTCGACCTCCTTAAGGCCGTAAAAGGGTTCGTGCGTGGCTATGAGGCCGAACAGCTTCCGCTTTGGTTGTGGGAACGCGCTATTCTTCAAGGCTTTGCAGTATTTCGAGAGCTGCAGGTCCATCGCCGCGGGATCGTAACCGCCGATCTCCTTCGACGGGAGATTCGGTTCGAGCGCTGGCCAGCGGAGTCGTGATCGAAAGCCAAATCTCGAAAACTACGCGGTATAGGTTCGGCACTTGGTGATCAGCGCATTGGCTTCGGAAGTCGTCCAACCCTGCGTGACGCCATTGCTCATTTTCTTGCCTGCATCGATCTCCGCATGCGTCGAGATGCAGGTGAGGGATCCGAGTGTGGCGCCTGATTGAGCGGCGACGAATGCCTGCAATCGCCCTAGACCAACGAAATTGCCGAGGCCACGGGCCACGTAAGCGTGATTGCGATACATCACGGTCAACAGCAGGGCCTTGTCGTGCGTTAGCTTGAAACTTAGAAAGCTCAGGCACTGGCGGTTGGAAACCTTCCCCGCGTCGCGGGCCGGATCGTAGATCGTCATTTCATATGCGTTGCGGTACGTCCGGTCTGATGCAATCTGATCGCGCATGAAGCGAACGAGATCGTCGAGCGGATTGATGATCTGCACTTCCTTTCCTTTGATTTTCTTCCACGCCGTCATGCGCTCGAAATAGCGTCCCCAGTCACGCGTCATCTGCTTCATGCGGGGCAGGACCTTGCCGTTGTAAGCGTCGTAAAGCCCATCGGCGCCGTGCCGATCGAGCAGGCCTTGCGGGAAAATTGTATTGGCAACGCCGGTAACCGTGTTGACGTTATGTTCGCGCAGGAACTGATCGACTGTTTGCAAAATGGCCTCGTCCGGTCCCGCAATGGCGATAGGGTCCGCGATGTCGATTACGACGTTATGGGCGTCACCTCCGGCATCCTGCACCGCAGCGGCCGCGGCTAGCCACGCTTGAGCATTGGTTGGTTGCGGCGCAATTGGCGTGTACATGACTAAAGCTCCTTGGTCAGGATCGCTGCCCCGGTGAGCCGAGGCGTCAAATAATCAATGGAAATCCACGCGTGTCCCTCAATGCCCCAGGACTCGCCCCATGAATTGCGAACCAGCACAAAGTTGGTTGAGGCGCGCTCGCCATAACCGACGGCAACAACGGCATGGCGTAGCTTTGGATCGGGAGGCTCGATTCTTTCAACGGTGCCATCTGCGGTCGGTCTAAAGAATGCATTCGAAAGCGTCATCGTCATAAGAACCGGAGACCCGGCATTTAATTGGTCGATGACATCATTGACCGTCAAGGCGCCCAAGCCGTGATCGCGAAAGAAGAGTTGCCGGGCAGGGGCTGGCGGAGCCCATGATGCAACGTCGCTGATCGGCACGTTGCTATAAGGCCATTCCTCCTCAACGGGCTGACCATCCGATTTGATTGTCGCGAGCATCGCATTTAGCGACGCGCCTTGGTGGGGCAAGCCGCCCTCACGTTTCACAGCGTGATAATAGGCCCATTCTGCAGAAAGCGGCATCCATCCCGAGCGAGCGCCGGCATGCGCATCGCTCGCAGCGAAGGCCATGCACGTGGGACGTGGATTCTGATCCCGCGCCGGTCCAAAGCTGCCGCGTAGATCGACGAGGCTTTTGATCATCCGTTACGCCGCCTGCAGGACCCGTTTGAGCTCGGGCTCCCACATGCCCGGACTTTCCGGGCCACGCAGGTCGTAGCGGAGCAGTAATTCGTGCAATGGCGCATCTGCCAACCAAGGTCGGGTTTCCTGCAGCGTAATCTGGCCCTGCACCCGATCCTCCGACCTCGCCGTCACCTTCCGCGTCAATATGCCTCCAATGGCCTCCGCGTTTTCCTCTTCGAGATCGTCATGGACCAGCGCAAAGCCGGCATCGCGAAGTTGATCGAAATTCCACAGATAACCGGCGCCACTATTCTCACGAAGCCGCACGACGAACAAATCGTTGCGGCCGCCCTCAATGAGGGCACCTTGGTCGTGTTCAGTCAGAAGCCAGACATCCGACCGCCAATCTGGTGGTTCGTAGCCCACGAGAAGCTGCTGCTTGATCTCCTTGGGTTCGATATCGATCAAGTGCGCACATTGATCGCGGCTAATGACTTTGTGACGTTCCAGCGCGTAACAGGTAGCGCGATAGCTGGTCCCAAGTCGAAGCGATAATTGATAGACTTGGGGCGGATCACTAAGGCCGCGGGCGGTCCAGCGTTGCCTTTCGAGGTTCAACGCCAGCAGCCACGCGGGCGTCAGAAACATCGATGCGAACGCATCGGCCTCCCGCTCTTGCCGGTTGAGACGTCCAGCAGTCGAGAAAGGAGCGCGACGCAGGATATTTTCGTCGTCCAGGCTTGGTTCATGCCGCATGTAAAGGTGGCCAAGCTCGTGAGCTCCCGTAAAGCGCTGCACCGGCAATGGACGCTTCGTCGTGATGAGGACACCGAGTTCGTCGCCCGGGAGGTAGGCGCCGAGCAGCTTGTCGAGAGGCTGAAACATCAGCGTCGCACCAAGCTTGGCGATGGCGCCGAATACATCGACACGGCCGCCGCCGGCTCGTTCGATCTGCTCCTTGATACCCAGGTCGCGATGCAGCGTATGCGCGGCCTTGGCGCCAGTTAGAATCGCTGCCCGGTTATCGGCCATCGGACCCCGCCTTTGTGCGAGCGCGCGACTTCAGAAAGTCCGCAAATCGCGCCAATTCTTGCCGATCCTGCTGTGAAAGTGATGCCGCGGCGCGCGCCACATGCGCGACCTCCTCTGGTGTCTTGTCGGTTGCGCCGTTTGGATCTTCGCCGGTAAACCACGCCACGGGCCGCTGGTAGAGCTTCGCCAACTGCGCTAGCTCGATGGCGTCGACCTTTCTGCTCCCGGCCTCGATATTCGAAAGAGCACTTCTCGGAATACCGAGTTTTTTCGCGACGTCATCCTGCTTGAGGCCGACATATTCGCGTGCCTCCTTAAGTCGTTCGCTGAGCGCTTGGCGATCTGCATCGGCTGACGGCTGAGAAAAACCTGCGCGATCATTGGTCATTGGGTTGCTTCTCTTTGATTACTGAGTTCCAGGTAGCTTGCGTCTCGGACATCAGATCGTTGACGCATGCGTCGACGCTGTCGTAACCGCCCTTGGGGGAAAACGTCGCGGGCAGGGTAATGCCCAGCAGTTCCTCGACGGCGCAGATCACTTCCACGACGACGAGCGAATCGATTTCGGGTTCCCAAGAGCGCGGAGCCACGGGAGTGGCTGTGGATGCTAGACCCGGACGTAGCAAAGCTTGGTCCGCGCCTTGATCAGCCAAGGCATTCCTGATGCAGGCTTCAACCTCAGCAGAGGGGAATACGGCACTTGGCGAATTCTTCACGAACGCGTCCATGGGACTCTCCGTCGGAATATCGGACTCATATATACACCATGTCCGAAAATCGGACAAGAGGCGATTTGCTAATTTTGGGTCAAGTCCCGATTTCCTGGGCCACAGCCGGCCTGGCGCCCCGGTTGGTGCCGGGGCGAACGTTTGAACTGGTGCTTATCCGTGCCACTCAAAGCACCCAGTCTCCGCGAGAAATGTCCGAAGAATTCGATCCGATTTGAGGATGAGTTGGCGATCGCGGGCGTTTTGGGGAGATTTCTCGCCATGAAACAGATTACATCGCACTTGGTAGACCGTGCGAAGTAGCTGTTCCCATGACGGCATGTTATTGGCATTCCATCCGACTGGCTGCTGCTTCACTCCCGCTGCTCTACAGGCCTCGATAAGGTCGTCGCGCTCAAGTCGCCAAAATGCGTCGCGGCCGAGCTTCTTGCGGACGTCCCGAACGTTCAGTACCGGCCACATTGCTGCGAAATCGCAAACGAGACGTTGGAAGCGGCGAGACGTCTCCATGAGATCGGTATAGGCCTCGGCCAGGCGATCATTGGCCGTGATATCGCGGATCATGTCGGCATCGGTCTCTCGTTGCGTGACTGCAGCCATCCAGCCGTTAAAGGCCATCCAAATATTGACGAACGACATGAAGGCAGAACGCTGGCGGTTGGCATTCTCCATGAGATCGAGGACTAGATCCCTAGTCTCGGACTCCATGATCTGGAAATTGCTGAAATTCGTCATCCGCCGCTACCGGTCGAAGTGGCGAGAGGCGCCTGGACGGTCAGGCCGACGGCTCGGCGAAGCGGCATGATGACACAGGTCTCCCAAGCTCGAACGACGCGACGATCGAGCTCTTCCCGCAGTTCGACATTCTCTTCGAACCAGCCTCGCAGATCTTCGGCGACGCTGTCGCGATAGCCGCCGATACTTGTACCATAAGCCCTCTCACAGCGATCCCAGAGGTCCTGCGCGCGCCCAAGGGGTTCTTGATAGACCGCCGCGGCATGATGCCGTGCAGCGTTGACGAAATCGGCTTCCCACTGCGCGGCGTTGGCGAGGACTTGAGTCAGGAAGCCGTGCGCGCTCGTGAACTCGGAATTGCTTTGATCTGACTCGATGATTGCGGTCAGTCCGGCAATGACGTCGGACGAGCGAACCTTGGCCTCGGCCGCGGCGCCGTCGCCGAGATATTGAAAGACGTCGAAGTTCCAGAAACGGCCGGCCCGCCGCGTCGCGGCCCATATTGTGCGCGGGTGCAGCGTCGTCACCGCTCCAATCAACCGCTCATGGGCAGGCCGGCGTGCGCCGCGCAGCACGCGGTTACGGTCGGCGAACCGCTCGAGATTTCCCCCCACCGTTTGCATTGCCGCCAGGGCCTGAGCCTCCTCGCGGTTAGACAGCATCTCGTCCACCGCGAGGATCGTGGCCCGGGCCGCGTCGGCCCGTGCTTTGCGGACCGATCGGATCTTTTCCAGGATGAAAGTCGTCATGTCCGCGGGATCATCAGCGCTGGCGTCAAACGCAAAGACCTCGACGCCGTGCATTCCGAATTTTTGGAGTGCGTCTTCGACGTGACCAAGCTTGATGTCGTAACCTTGGATGATGTCCTCAGCGCTCTCGCCGGAATCATGGCGCATAGAAAGTGCATCGCCCAATCGGGCCATCGCGACGACGGCGACGCGGTTCAGCAGCGAAGGATCGGCGTCGGTTTCAGTGATGTGCGTCAGCAGATTCTGGCTGCTTGGATCTGGCGCACTACCCCATTTCGAGCAAAGCAAGGTCACTGCGCGGTCGTTCTTGAGGTGAGCAAGGATATCAGGGCGAATGGCGCTGCCGTCGACGCCGCGCGTATCCACCACCGCTATTGCTAGGCGCTCTTCGGGAACCAGGCTGAATGGAACGGTTACGGTGATCCGCGCCGGGAGGGAGAAGTCCTCATGCCGACCATTGTTGATCGCCGTGAAGGTCGATCGCAGCCACTGGCGCCCCGCCTTGGCATCGACGCCGTCAAACTCGATAGCGCGCCGGCTTCGCCGCCACAAGCTGAGGCGCGCGGCGAACTCCGCGGTGAAGTCATCAAGCTTTGAATATTGCCGCGCCAGATCAGTGGCGGGATCTGAGCCCACGATCGCGCCCTTACGCGCTCGTGGGGGGCGGGGCAGGCCTGCCATGTTGCGTAACGCGCGTTCGACCTCCTCTGCGGGTTTGAACTCCAGGGAAGTCGGTGAACTTTCGCCGCCGAGTTTCTCGTGAACGCCCCTACACACCTCGGCAACGAGTTTATAGACCTCCTCATCGCTGATGGGGTCGACCGTCAACGCAAAGCGCTCGCCAGTTTCGACTCGGACATCGCAAAGCGTCGTGCGACCGCCGCCGGTGTCGAGCATCATGCCCTTGAGATCGGTGGCCGTGGCCGCGTCGATCACCAGGCCTGCCTGCCTACAGGCAGCCGTCGTCTTGCCCACGCCGATCTCACCGACGTAGACGACGTCGTGATCTAGCGCGAGGAGGTAGCGGCCGGCTTCTTCAATCCGCTTTTCAAAAAGCTCTGCCTGGCCCGCCAATACCGTCGGCACCTGCCCATCAGTGAGGAAAGTGCGGATGCGGGCCAACCCACCTTCGATCGCAACCAGTGAGTCCAGATCGGGGTGTCGCAGTGAGGGGCGTGGCAGGTACTGCCATTCCAACTGTAAAAGCTCGGCGAACGCTTGGGCACGGGATGTCCCCAGAGCTTCGAGAAATGACGTGACGTCTGCGTCGTCGCCATCTCCGGCCTCGATGCGAGAGACCCTGGTCTGGTTGGCGCTCATGCGCTCGGCAACTTGGCGCTGTGTCATGCCGGAATCGTCGCGGATTGCAGCGAGCAGGGTGCCGATTTCTGCGCTCAAGAGAGTCTCCCTCGTCAATTCAAATACAAAATGAATATATTCAGTTTCGTGATGAATGCAAGCCACGCGCGCCCAAGCTTAAAATGATCCTTGTGTGATGCTTTTTCGCTCCATCCGCCCAGCTAGGCTTTAGTTGACTTCCCTCGGCTTTGAACAAATAGTGAACAAATGCCTTTGCCGAGGGAGTCGCCAACGGCAGGGGTTCATCCGCCCGTTCCATTGTCGAAGAGCTTCGAGGACGCACTTACCAAGCGGAACCGACCGGGACCGGGGTCGCCAGACATTGCGGTTGAGGCGTGAGCAGCCGTTGACGACCATCTGTCTGGCGGCTGATTTTCGCTTGCGGGGCGCCAGCGGAGCAACGGTACATCGGTGGAGTGGCCTCCGGGTATGATACCCAATCTTAGGGAAAGATCGGGTACAAGACTCGAACTTCTGTTCGGACAATCAATGCGTGTTGTTTCCACCCGCGACGCCTCCCGGCTCACTGGCCTCTCGACGAACAAGCTTCGCGAGTGGACGAGCCGCCGCGCCCTAATTCCAGCCGATATTCGTCCCAAATGCCAAGGCTCGCCCGCCAAATATTCCTGGCAAACCATCCTGCTGCTTCGGATCGCGGTCATACTCCGCGACGGTTTCCACCTCGAGCTCCAAGCCTACCGCCCGGTGCTTGCGAGCTTGCGTGCCAAATTGCGCAATACCTCGTTCGTGGCGCTCTGGGGAAAATCGCTCGCCATCCACGCTGACCATCGCTGGGCTTGGTTCGACGATGCCGAGACACTTCCTCTCGCCGACGCCCTTGTCATCAGGCTCGATCCGCATCTCGACATTCTTTCGCAAGGCTTCGCCTTGCCGCGTCCCTCCGCCGCGTCGGGGCAACTCGATTTCTTTCCCGCGCAGGCCGTCGCGACCGCGCAATCTCCTCGACACCGCCCGGCCGCATTGCGTCCCACGGTGCGACGGCGGAGGTCTGCATGAGCAGTTCCGCTTTCAAGAAAGCGCTCGAGGCCGCCGGATATCTGACGCCAGCAGGTAAGTCTGCGCCCGGATTCGTCGCAGCCGACGACGGCGCGTCCGCGAAGCTCAAGAGGATCTTCGCTGATGACAGGATTGGTCTAAGAGCGGATGCCGTCTTCTCGGCACAGAATACCCCGACAAGCATCTTCAAGGATGCGGGCGAGCATGCGCCGAGCGCTGACGATCTCAAACGCTGGCACGAAGCCGCGTGGAATATCGGCGTCGCGCCACTGTTGTGGATCGTGACACCGACCGAGGTCCGGCTTTACGATTGCTACGCAGCGCCGGCGACGCACTCCGGTACGACGACGCCACCGCTTGATTGCTTCGCCCTTGACTCCAGTGAGCGGCTGCGCGTGCTTGACGCAATGTGCGGCCGCTTGGCGACCGAGACGGGCGCGTTCTGGTCGAGTGCGGTGGGAGCGAAGATCGACCGGCGGCACCGGGTTGATCGTGAGCTTCTGAGCGAAATCAGCGCGCTTGAGGATCTACTGACAGATCCGCCGCTATTGCCGGGCGGACGAGCGGGCAGCGGCCGCATGCCACGCGAGTTGGCGCAGCGATTTATCGGTCGGTGCATCTTCACTTGGTATCTTCTCGATCGCGGTATTGCGCAGCCGTTTCTACCTGAATCGCTTTCTCCTGATTTGAACAAGATGTTTGCTTCGAAGACAAGCGCGTTCGCACTGTTTGCTTGGCTTCGCGCGACCTTCAATGGCGATCTGTTTCCGATGGATAATCCGGGCGCGGAGCGTGACTATCTGACAGATCAGCATCTTCATTTTATACGAGACTTTGTCGATGGGCGCAGCCTGGTCGCGGAACGCCGCGGCCAAGGTCGCCTTTTCAGATTCCGCTTTGACGCGATTCCTGTGGATCTCATCAGTTCAATCTACCAGCAGTTCGCGCGATCGGCGGCTGCGGATGAAGCGACGTCACAAGGCCTGCATTACACCCCGGTCGAGCTCGTCCACCTCACGCTGGACCCGGTGTTTGAGCAATTGCCAGGCAACTCGCGGATCATCGATCCAACCTGCGGGTCGGGCGCATTCCTTGTCGAGGCTTTCCGCCGGCTTGTTTGGCGCGCCGCAGAAGGTAAACAGGCTGATCGCAAGCTCGTGCGTAAGATCCTCTATACGCAGCTCTTCGGTATCGACATCAATCGCTCGGCGCTTGGCATCGCCGCGTTTAGCCTTTACCTCGCAGCGCTCGAACTCGACGAAGAACCCATCAGCGATATCCGCGATCTCAAATTCGACCGGCTCATCAACACGACATTGTTCGAAGCCGATACGATCGGCGAGGCGCTTCCCGATGCCCTCAGGGTTGTCAAATTCGATGCCGTCGTGGGCAATCCACCCTGGACATTTGTCCGGCGGAAAGATGGATCGCGCAAGCGCGAGGTCGACAACGACGAGACCCTACGGCCGCGCAGGAGTCCGGATCAGGAGTTCTTGTCAGTTGCTGCCGATCTCGCCGGCGAAAGCGGACGCATCGGCATGGTCATGAAGTCGACGCCGTTTTTCTCGAAAGATGTGCACGCGGTCCAAGCTCGCTCCGCATTGTTGAAGCGTGCCGCGCCCGTGGCGCTGATCAATCTCTCCTTCCTGCGCAAGGAGGGATTGTTCCCAGATGCGACCGGTCCGGCTTTGCTGTTCTTTGCCCGGTGTGCGCTGGCATCAACCCCGGATCGCATGCTGGTTGGCTCGATTCCGTGGACTCCTGATTTCAGAAGAACCGGCGTATTCCATCTCGGTCCTGCCGAAATTCGCACCATCCCCCTGGCGCGCGTGCTCGCGACCCCGCCGATGCTGAAGGCCGCGACATTCGGCACGGTGCGCGACGGTTGGTTGATTGAACGTCTTGAGCGCGACTTTCCGAGCCTTGACGAAGTTCTGACGTCGATTGGAATCATCAAACGCGCTAATCGCGGGCAGGGTTACAAGGTCAACGGTGTCGGACAAACAAAGACGCCCGCCGAATATTTCGATCTTCCTGTCGTGACCCCCTCAGTGTTCACGCCGTTCCGTTTGAATGGGCGCAAGCTCGAACAACTCGAGCACCGGACGCTTCACCGAATTCGCAGTCGATCGATTTTTCGGGGGCCGCTTTTGATCTGTTTGAAAGCCGGATCCGAGGCAAGCGCGGAGCGGGGCCGTTACAGCGCGGCAGTGCACAGGAGAGACGTTCTCTACACTCAGAATTTCTACGGACTGTCGTTCCGGGATGCCAACCCGATTTTTGCATACGCTCTCTCGGGTATTCTAAACTCGAGCATGGCGTCGTTTCAGTTCGCCTTCGGCGGCCCCACTTGGGGACTGGAACGTCCCACCGTCGAGCCGCACGATTTGTTGTCGCTGCGCGTCCCGAATTTGCCCGAGTGTGATCGCGATCAGATCGCATCAGTGGTCGCGGCGGAACGCGAGGCCGCATCCGATCCCACTAACGCAAATTTCCTGATCAGCCTGGATAAAGCAGTATTCAAACTCTATGGCCTCGAGCCTGACGAGAGCGTCATTGCGGCAGACGGCGTCGCCCGCGCGCGACCTCTTATCTTCGAGAATCGTGGTGAACGCATCAGCATGGTGCAGACGCCATCGCCCAGCCATCTCAAACACTATGCAAGACAGGTCAGCAAATCCGTGGACGCTTACCTGCGGGCGCGTGGCGAGCGTCATCTTGAGGCTTTTGTCTATACCAAGCGCGTGAAGAAGACCGATTTAGCGACCGGTGTACCGGGCGTAACGGCGGTGCGATTCATCATGGTCCCTGGTGCGCCGAAGCGCGATGCCATCGTGCACGAGGGTGATCCGGCCGACCTGGACGCGCTGGTGGAGCTTCTTCGCGGCCGCCTCGAAAGCGACGTTCCGCCGTATCTGAACGAACGGCGACAACTGCGCATCTACGGTGCCGACGACCTCTTCATCTTGAAACCCAGCGAGATTCGCTACTGGGATGCGACCGCCGGGCTTAATGACGCGGACATCATTCTCGCTGACCACTGGCTCAGGAGGCGGGATGGCGCTGCTCACACCTGACGTTCCGTTCGGCCAGCCCGCCTTTGCATTGTCGGCCGATCAGATCGCCACGGTGCTCGACCTTGTGTGTCGCGGCGCACAGGAAGCCCAGCCCGATATTCAATCGGGCATGCTCGAGGTTCCCACGACGATTGTCGTCCGCAAGGCGATGCGCCGGGTCAAGAAGGACTTGGAGCTGACCAATCTGGAAATCCGAGGCGAGCATGAACTGGAAGACATGGCCACTACAGACGCCGCGATTCTGGGTCGGATCGACATCACTCTGAAATTTCTACATCAGTTCGGTAACGAAGACGCCTATGTGGCAATCGAATGTAAACGTGTCGGCGCCAGCCTCTCCGATCTCAACGCCAAATATGTTTCGAACGGAGTCGACCGGTTTGTCACCGGACAATATGCAAGCGAGCACGAATGGGGTTTCATGTTGGGTTATGTTTTGGCGTTGCCCGTGCAGGATGTGATCGGCACGATCGATAACCGGCTTCAGAAGGTCTACGGCGCGGCGGCCAAGCTGACGCCGGAGGCAGCGCACGCCCTCTCCCTCGCGATCTTCGAAGGCGCGCTGACACAACACAGCGGCCACGCTATTCGATTAAAGCACGTCTTCGTCGATATGACCTCAGCCGCGGGCGCGTGACTGAGCGTATTCGTCCGGACTGTCTGTCATTGTGACGATCTCGATCATCGTTTTCAGCATCAGTTGAGTGGATACATGGCTGGCGATGTAGCGCGCCGTCGCCGTTTCTTTGTCTTCCGCCATGGTGCGCTCTACAACGTGCTTAAATCGTCCGGCACGTCGCCGAACTTCTTGATGATTTTTGCATCGCCGCCACATGTCCCAGCTTGCGCGACAAAACTTCCGCCCGCATGACGACCGCGACAGGGTTGAGGCTTTCGATGGGTTCGCCGGCCGCAATGCCGTCGTCGGCGGCGATGAAGGGCAGCACCACGAAGTTGGTTACTTCCGCCATGGTTCGCAGTTAGGCGCAAGCGGGAACGAAAGCGGCGCCATCGCGACGCTGTAGGGCGAAGACAAGCGAGCGCGTCGTAAGAGACGTCGTTGGGGGCTGACTGGCAGCCTCAGCGTTCGGATCATCGATGCTAGGAATATATTCCATAATCTATGTTATGCGAATAATATCAATATCTTACCAGGATAATGGACTAAGATAAAATCCGCAAGGGTGTCGAACCCCTTTCCGCTAAATTCCTTTAAACGGCTGGCAATAAACTCGTCGAGCTCTGTCTCCGTTCATTGAACTTGCTTCGATTTTCTCGACGCCACGTGATGTGCAAGGCCATGGAACTCGATCTTCTAAAAATTACAATATTGGAATCCTGACGGTACCTCCTCCTCGGGGCCCACCGGTTCGTACCGTTCGCGACGGGACTATGACGGCGAGCGTTTCTTAATTGGTTGCCAAATAGACCGTGTCGTGTGTTTTTAGGCCAAGGAGCTTGAAAGTTCGGGGCGATGAAGCGAGTCATTTTTGGCGTGTTCCTTGCGACAGGGTGCGTCTGCGACGGCATTGCGGCAGATGCGGGTCGGCCCCGCCTCGCAGAGACTTTCGATTGGTCCGGAGCATTCATCGGCGCTCATTTCGGCTATTCGGCCGGAAGTTCCCGGTTCTTTTCAAGCGGCCCGGGAACGCCGCCGATGGCGGGATCGTTCGGCCTGTTCGAAGTCTTCGATCCCTTCAAGGGAACGGGCAGCTACGCCATCGGACTGAGCGCTGGGTACAACCACATGCTGCCGTCGCGTGTGGTTCTTGGCGTCGAAGCCGACGTGTCCTTTCCGAACACGATCGCGGGCTCCACCGCCGTCCCCGGTGCGCAGGGCCCCTCGACGCTCAAGGAAGCGGTGCAAACCTCCGGATCGGTCCGTGYGCGCCTTGGCTATGCGCCGGGTGCCTGGCTTTTCTACGCCACAGGCGGCCTGGCGTGGACTTACGACCGGTCGACGCTCGCACCGGTCGCGGCCGCCGACGGCGAGACGCACGATCTCACCCGGCTCGGCCTCGCATGGGGCGCGGGGGCCGAACTCGGGTTGTCGCCGAATTGGTCGGCCAGGCTCGAATACCTCGGCACAGGTTTCGGATCGCAAGGCGTGACATTTTCGGGAGCGGCGCAGCGGGTCTCGTCGGATTGGACCGTCCACGCCGCGCGCTTGGGCTTCAACTATCGGTTTGGCCGGGATGACCGGCAAGGGCTCGACGAGGGCCTGAAGCCGCTCGAGACCGACTGGTTCAATCTGCGGGCTCAGACCACCTACCTGCAGCAGTACGCGGCGCCGTTTCGCGCGCCGTACCGCGGCACCAACAGCCTCATTCCCAATCAATCCCGCGAAACTTCGGACGTCACCTTCTATGCCGGGATGCGGCTATGGGAGGGTGGCGAATTCTGGATCAATCCGGAGATCGACCAAGGGTTCGGCTTGAGCTCGACGCTCGGGGTTGCGGGATTTCCCAGCGGCGAAGCCTACAAGGTCGGCTCTGCCAGTCCATACGCCCGGATTCCGCGGGCCTTCTTCCGCCAGACGTTCAATCTCGGCGGCGAAACCAAAAAGGTCGATGGCGACATCAATCAGTTCGCCGGCACGCAGACGAGCGATCGGATCGTGCTGACGGTCGGAAAGTTCGCCGTAACCGACGTCTTCGACACCAACAAATACGCGCACGACCCGCGCAAGGACTTCATGAACTGGTCGCTGATCGATACCGGTACCTTCGACTATGCGGCGGACGCCTGGGGCTACACCTATGGCGCCGCGGTCGAATGGTACAGGGGCGCCTGGACCATACGCGGCGGCCTGTTCGACCTCTCCAGGGTGCCCAAYAGTTCGGAACTCGATCCGRCCTTCCAGCAATTCCAGTGGGTCGGGGAGATCGAACACCGGCACGAAATTTGGGGCAAGCCTGGCAAGGTAGCGGTGACCGGCTTTCTATCGCGGGGACGCATGGGACGCTTCGACGATGCCGTGGCCCTCACCCAGGCGACCGGCGGGCCTGCCGACACGGCATCCGTCCGGTCGTATCGCAGCCGCGCGGGCGTCAGCGTCAATCTCGAACAGGAGGTGACCCGCGATCTTGGCATCTTTGCACGCGCCGGCGTTGCCGACGGATCGGTGGAGTCGTATGAGTTCACGGATATCGACCGGACGGCAGCGGCCGGGCTCTCGCTCGCGGGCGCATCGTGGAATAGACCGAACGACACTTTCGGACTGGCTGGCGTCATCAACGGCATTTCAAGCGCGCGGCGGGCCTATCTCGATGCCGGCGGGCTCGGCATTCTGGTCGGCGACGGCCGGCTCCCAAACCCGGGTCCGGAGAAGATCATCGAAACCTTCTACAGCTTTCCAGTATCGGCGTGGCGCGCGACATTGAACTATCAGTTGGTCACCAATCCCGCCTACAATCGAGACCGCGGTCCGGCTTCAATTTTCGGCGCCCGTTTGCGCGCGCAGTTCTAGCGGCACCGGCAAGCCGCACGGTTACTTCGTTCGGCTCAATTCCGCGCCTGCAGCGCTGAACACGACATCGGCGGAACGACATTTCGCTCTTACCGTTTGCAGGATTTYGCGGCCATCCKGCGTCTTGCCGTCRTGCATGAGGAACTCKCCGATGTAGAARTCGGCTTCGCAGAGSCGCTTGGYGGCTGGCGCGTYGCCCTCCTCGGCAMGCTCACGTACTCGACCCGCSTCCACGGTCCCAAGATAGAGATCGAGGACCGCGCCCGGCCACTGGTCGCGTCTCACCCTGGCCGTGTTCTCCTCAAGTTCCTGGCGGTCCGTATATCCTTGATGGACCCGCGCTATRTGCAACCAGATCACSGGATTCGGGTTCGATGGYCTGAKGCGAACGGCGRTCTGAAGGTCCTCGACCGCCGCYGCAATAGCGTCCGAGTACATRTGCGCGCGACCTCGTCCGAGATAGACGGCTGCATTACCCGGATCGATCTTTTGGGCACGATCGAAATCGCCGATCGCTTCCTTGTACCGGCCAAGCGCCAAATAGGCGTTTGCCCTGTTGGCCCAAAAGATGGGATCGCTTTCNGCCGCACGGTTACTTCGTTCGGCTCAATTCCGCGCCTGCAGCGCTGAACACGACATCGGCGGAACGACATTTCGCTCTTACCGTTTGCAGGATTTTGCGGCCATCCGGCGTCTTGCCGTCGTGCATGAGGAACTCGCCGATGTAGAAGTCGGCTTCGCAGAGCCGCTTGGCGGCTGGCGCGTTGCCCTCCTCGGCAAGCTCACGTACTCGACCCGCCTCCACGGTCCCAAGATAGAGATCGAGGACCGCGCCCGGCCACTGGTCGCGTCTCACCCTGGCCGTGTTTTCCTCGAGTTCTCGGCGGTCCGCATATCCTTGATGGACCCGCGCTATATGCAACCAGATCACCGGATTCGGGTTCGATGGCCTGAGGCGAACGGCGGTCTGAAGGTCCTCGACCGCCCCCGCAATAGCGTCCGAGTACATGTGCGCGCGACCTCGTCCGAGATAGACGGCTGCATTACCCGGATCGAGGTTTTGGGCACGATCGAAATCGCCGATCGCTTCCTTGTACCGGCCAAGCGCCAAATAGGCGTTTGCCCTGTTGGCCCAAAAGATGGGATCGCTTTCGCGCAGCCGGATGGCYTCACCGAAATCCGCGATGGCAGTTTCCGCGTCTTCCTGCATGAGGTAGACGCCGCCGCGATTGCTGTAGGCATCGGCAAAATCCTTCCGCAAGGCAATCGCGCGATCGTAGTCGGTCATCGCAGCCTGGTAATCGTGCTTTGCGACGAAGGCGTGGGCGCGATTGTAGAAGGCCTCCGCATACGCCGGATCRAGACGTATCGCGGTCCCGTAATTCTCAATGGCCAAGTCCAGTTCGCCCTTGCGTTCGTAAACCGAACCGAGATTATTACGTATCAGCGCACTGTCGGGGTTGAGCCGAAGGGCTTGCAAGAGGTCGTCGCGCGCGAGGTCGAATTCGCGGCGATCCGTCCAGATGAGCGCCCTGTAGACGTAGGAGTTCGGAAACTGCGGGAGCAGTGCGATCGCMGCGTCGAGATCGCCCAGCGCAAGGTCGCGCAAACCGAGCGCTTCGTAGGAGACGCCGCGGCTGTACAGCAGAAACCCTCGCTGCTCCGGCGCGAACTCTCCGCGCCGGAGGGCTTCGTCGAACAACTGAATGGCATATGGATAGAGCCTCCGCTCTTTTGCAGCAAACCCTTCGCGGACGAGCTCGTTAGCCGTCTGCGCCGCCGAAGGCCCTGCAAAAGCGAAAAGGATCGAGACGCACAAGGCCGCGCGAGCTGCGGCATACCGAAGATCGTACAGCCTCGCTGCGCCGCGCGTTATTGCGCTCCAAACCGCCTTTATCTCGGTCATCAGCGTCGACGTGGGCGCCTTGCGCTGAAACATCCGCCTACCTCCCGTCAGTTGGCCGAACGGCACGAAAGGTGCCCGGTTGCGGATAACCCGCAATCATCGCACCGGAATGACCAGCCTCCCGGCTCTCTATGCCAATCGCCTTCGCTCGCGCATGCCGGACACGCCGCCGTTCCCCTTTCGGACGGCCCCGCGCCGAGCCTGGCTTCCACCGCCGCCTTAAGCCGGTTGGCGCGCACGATTCCTTCCGTTTCCTCATTCTCGTCCACCTAACCTAGACCACGCTGTCTGGAGCGAGCGAGCAGGCGTTGCCCTCGCTGATCTCGATCTGCAGGGTCGCGTGGCCGATCTTGTAGAATTCCTGCAGCATGTGAGCGCATTCCATCAGGAATTCGTCGCCCGGATGWCCGGACGGGATCACCAAATGRCAKGTCATCGCKGTTTCGGTGGTGCTGATCGGCCATACGTGCAGATCATGGATTTCCGTCACGTTSGGTCGATCGAGCAGRAACGCCCGGACCGCATYGAGGTCGATCTCCGCGGGTGCTGCGCTCAACGACATGCCGACCGAACTCCGCAGCAGGCCCCAAGTGCTCCACAGAATGACAGCGCAGATCACCAGGCTCATCGCCGGATCCAGCCACAACCACCCGGTCCACAGGATCAGCGCCGCCGAGATCACGACGCCGGCCGAMACAGCGGCGTCGCCCGCCATGTGCAGGAACGCGCCCTGAATRTTGATGTCGCCCTTTCGTCCTCTTGCGAACAGCAGTGCCGTSGCACCGTTGACGAATATGCCTAYCGTCGCGACCACCATGACGGTGACGCCGGCGACCGGTTCCGGATCCCGGAAACGCTGGACCGACTCCCACCCGATCGCGCCGGTGGCCACCAGCAGAAAGACTGCGTTTGCGAGTGCCGCAAGGATCGACGARCCGCGGAGCCCGTACGTGAACCGTCCGCTTGGGGCGCGCTTGGAGGCGATCGAGGCCGCCCAGGCGACCAGCAGTCCGAAGACGTCGCTCAGATTGTGCCCGGCGTCGGCCATCAGCGCGGTCGAGTTCCCGAGATAGCCGTAGACGGCCTCGGCGAMGACGAGCGCRGTGTTCAAGGTGATKCCGATGGCGAAYGCCTTGCCGAAACTCGCCGGCGCATGGACGTGCCCGGCGCCACCATGATCATGATGATGATCATCGCCGGCGGCGTGCCGGTGATCGCYGTCGTGAACATGTCCCCCATCATGGYYATGACCGGCATGCCGATGATCMTCGTCGGCGCTCCCGCCCCTCTTGTCTACGCTAGACATGCAGCACGGCCTCCTCGGCTCTGATGGCTTCGTCCTCGAYCTGKACGGTGACGTGGTCGATGCCGAATTCGTCCTTCATKACRCGGCGTGCTTCCCGCAGCGCGTCGCGTCCACGCGACATGTCGGYGACGACGAGATGGCCGCTYATSGCGTCGAAGCCGGACGTGACKGTCCATACGTGAAGATCRTGRACCGCGGTCACGCCGGCGATCTCSATCAGCTTGCGTTCCAAGATTYCCARATCGACGKTCGGKGGCGTGCCCTCCATCAGGATATGCGTGACCTGCTTCAGCAGCGYCCAAGTCCTTGGGACGATGAACAGCCCGATGCCGGCACCGATGATCGGGTCGGCAAGAACCCAGCCCTTCCACATGATGAGCAACGACGCGACGATGACCCCGATCGAGCCGAGCATGTCGCTCASCACYTCGAAATAKGCRCCCTTTACGTTCAGGCTTTCGGACGATCCACCGGCAAGCAGTCGCATGCTGATYAGGTTGACGACGAGCCCGATCGCCGCGACGACGAGCATCGGGCCGCTCCGGATCTCGGGTGGCGCCTGGAAGCGKTGATAGGCTTCGTAGAGRATGTAGACCGTAAGCAGCAGCAGCACGACGGCGTTGGYCAGCGCCGAYAACACTTCCATGCGCAGGTAGCCGTACGTCCGCTGCGGGGTCGCCTCGCGTTGCGCGAAMCGKATCGCGAGCAGCGCSAGCGCSAGCCCGCCGACGTCSGTCATCATGTGCGCSGCRTCMGCSAGCAGCGCCAGGCTGCCCGTRACCAGWCCGCCGACGACCTCGGCCACCATGTAGGTCGCCGTGAGGCCMAGCGCCCACGCCAGCCTTCCCGCGTGCTGCGMGGCCGCGGTTCCKGCGGCACCTCCACCGTGCATGYGGTCARCTCCCCTGAKTYAAGGTTTGATGRTCTTCGGYGCCGCCGAAGTGCATTTGCGCRTCTATCGATGACGTCATCGYTCTACGATCCAYTCTYCATGCGGGCTTCATCGAAACCGGCTTCCGTTCCAGGTCAATCGTCTGCAGCAGCTRTGGTCGAATGCACCGCAATGCACTTCGATGGCGGGRACGCCGGAAACGATCGACATGTCGACTTCAGAGGCCTTTCCSCGCCARACCTCCCGCTGCAAACCAGCCCGGGAAACAAAGACGCGATGGAGACATCCGTMGGCCGAACAGAGCTCCGCCCTCCTCGCGCATCCGATTTCTTCGAAGTGCACCGCCGTGAATTCTTCACCCKCGCYTCCCGGCAGATAACGCAGAAACCCGTTGCGCACGGTGATGTATTCATTCCCRCACTCGCGTTGCGCCWGATCGAGTGCGGAGCGGATGGYGGGAGAGAGCCGGTCGWACTGGCCGGAGGATAGCGGCACCAACCGGCCKGAGGCYTGRCCTGAAGCGCGCGCCATCGCRCCGGACGCCGTAAGGCACATCATCAATGCTATGAAGAAACGCCACATGAGGTCCTCCCTGCCAGCGTTGCCGACCGCACCATCAGCATTCTCGACCCGGTTTGAAGGAGACGCCGATACGCTGTTCCTTGATCCAGACGATCCGGCATTCGTGACGGACATCGTCGGACGAGATCACCAGCGTAAATTCCCGAGGCACGCCGAGCGGACTCACGACGTCCAGCATGGCGCCGGACTTCGTGAGGTTGCGCACGGTGCAAGAGATCGCCGATCCCCCGAATGAGATCATTCCGGCCTTCAAAACGCGCGTTCTCCGAGTCTGCGCTTGTCTTCCACGAGGGCCTCCCCGCGACACGCTAGTCGACCTTCTTTTCGGCCTTCTCCGCGAGTTCGACGATGTCGCCTTTCGTGAACAGGATGCCCTGAAGTTCGGTCCGCCAGTCCTTATTGCGTCGGAGCAGGAATTCGAGGTTCATYCCAAAATGCTTGAACTCCTCCTTCTGCGCGTTGGCCATGATCGCTTTGGCCTCCTTGTCCTTTTCCAGCGACATCCGCTGTTCGTACCAGCCGATRGCCTCGGCTTCCTCGATCAGCGAMGTGATCATTCGTGCGAAGGTGCGCGTCTCCTGCGAAAGCTCGTCSGCCGGTTCGTGGTATTGGTCGAATCCCATTTTCTTCTCCTGCTGTTTAGGTTGTGAATGGATTTGCTTATTTGATTGAGTTGAAGGCGACGCCTGTGACGAGGCGACCGTCAGAATTCATTTTTATTCCCTTCCGGCTTGATTTTCTTCGGCCGCCAGCGGCGGGCGTCGAGCCGGCCGATCACCGGCAGRAATTCAAATTCGAGRATCAGGATCACCATTCCGGTCACGAGCGCGGCGATCAGAAGTTCRCCRACMCCCGCRAGCATGCCGACCGCGGCCGTCGACCAGATCGCCGCGGCGGTGGTYAGTCCTCGGACGGCGCCCCCGTCYCTCAGGATCATGCCGCCTCCGAGRAAGCCGACGCCGGTCACAACGCCCGCCATCACTTTTTCKGCGGTCGCCGRAAAATTCTCSACGCCGACGGCCGTGAARGCGGCCGCTCCCAGGCTGACGAGCATGAAGGTACGGTCGCCGGCCTCGGAACCACGAAACTCRCGTTCCCACCCGATCGGGAAAGCCAGCGCCACCGCGACGCCGATCCTGACCAGCAACGCAACATCGAACCTTGTGGTCCCGCCGGCGTCGCCCGTCGCGGCGGACGCGATTGCCGCGCCGTTCGTCARYCCGTACATGAGGGCGAAGACYGCGACTAARAGCATCGCATGACGCGYCCTTGTTATGATGGACGTTCCGTTCAATTCTTGGCCTTCCCTGTRGTTGAAGGATTGTTKGGTAGACGSAGCAGCCGCAGGGCGTTCAGCGTCACCAGCACGGTCGCGCCGGTGTCGGCGAGGATRGCCGGCCATAGCCCGGTGAGCCCGACCACCGTGGTGACGAGGAAGACCGCCTTCAACCCGAGCGCGACCGCGATGTTCTGGCGGATGTTGGTCATGGTCCGCTTSGACAGGTCGACCATGGCCGCGACRTCGGAGACSCGCCCGTGCAGCACGGCGGCGTCCGCGGTCTCCAGCGCGACGTCGGTGCCGCCGCCCATGGCGATGCCGACGTCGGCGGCGGCGAGSGCRGGTGCATCGTTGATGCCGTCGCCGAYCTTGGCGACGGACCASCCGGCTTTCTGGAACYGGCCGACGATACGCTGCTTGTCCTGCGGCAGAAGTTCCGCTTCCACGTCGATTCCCAATTGCTGGCCGATGGCGGTGGCGGTGCGGCGGTTGTCGCCGGTCAGCATCACCGTCCTGATCCCGGCGTCCGMCAACAGCTTCAGGCCCWTCTTGGCATCCGGACGAGGCTCGTCCCGCATGGCGATCGCGCCGGCGACCCTCTCGTCCATGACGAGCAAGGCAACCGTTTTCCCCTCGCCGTTAAGGGCCGAGATCCGGGCGTCCTGGTCGGCGGTGATGGGTGCCACTTCGGCAACCGCTTTTGGCGAGCCCAGGAATATCTTTATGCCCTCCACCGTAGCCTGAACGCCCTTGCCGCCGATCGCSGTRSCRTTCGAAGTYGRCGGCARCCRGATCTGCTGCTCCGCCGCCCTCGACAGGATCGCAGCAGCAAGCGGGTGRCTYGATCCGGATTCGAGCGCGGCGGCGAAACGCARGACRTCKYCCTCRCYCCGMTCRAAGCCRATGATGTCCGTCACCTGGGGYTTGCCCGCMGTGAGCGTGCCSGTCTTGTCGAAGCAGGCGACGGTGATCTTGCCGATCTGYTCGAGAACGGCGCCSCCCTTKAGCAGCAAACCSCGKCGKGCWCCGGCAGATAGACTGGCGGCGATYGCCGCRGGGGTCGAGATSACCAGGGCGCAGGGACACCCGATCAGCAGAATMGCGAGGCCCTTGTAGATCCARCCGCTCCAGGTCCCGCCGAACACCAGCGGCGGGAYGAYGGCCACCAGGGCCGCGACCACGACCACGCCGGGCGTGTAGTACCGCGAGAAGCGGTCGATGARGCGCTCGGTCGGYGCTTTGGACTCCTGCGCCTCCTCGACAAGMTTCACCACGCGGGCRATCGTGTTGTCTGCCGCRGCGGCYGTCACMCGCACMCTGAGCAGTCCGTCTCCGTTGACRGTGCCGGCGAACARGSTYTCGTYGCGRCCCTTYCGGACGGGCGTRCTTTCGCCGGTGACCGGCGCCTCGTCGATCGAACTCTCTCCGGAAACGATRACGCCGTCTGCSGGGATMCGGTCGCCGGGACGCACCTGGATCATGGCGCCGACCGATAGCGTWTCGGCCTGGACCTCGCGGACCTGACCGTCCTCCTCCAACCGTGCGRTCTTGGGCACCAGCTTGGTCAGGTCCTGAATGCTGGCGCGCGCCCGGCTGGCGGCGACGCCCTCGAGCAGTTCGCCGATCAGGAACAGGAAGACCACCGTGGCCGCTTCCTCCGTCGCCCCGATGAAGACGGCGCCGATCGCGGCRATCGTCATCAGCATCTCKATGGAAAAYGGCGTGCCCGCGGTTGCAGCGGAGATTGCGCGCTTCGCGATCGGGATYAGRCCGACCATCATCGCCAGGAAAAACGCCCATTGCTCGATGGCTGGAAAGGCCTTTCCKATCGCGAAAGCGACCGCGAGAGCAGTTCCGGACGCGATGGTCAAATYRCCYTTGYGGGTTTTCCACCAAGGCTGAYCCGAAGGGGCATCGAGATGAAAATGACTTTCGCCGGGCGGTGCGGAAATATCCTTGCCGTCGCCGTGAGCATCGATTCGATCGGAGTCAGACCGAGCCACCCGGTAGCCGAGATCCGAGATCTGATCGCGGATCYCATCGGCGTCTACCCCTCCGGCGKCGTGGCGRACCGTCACKGTGCCTCCGGTCACGGAGACGGCRACCTCCGTGACCCCAGGCATTCGCCGGACGGCGTTTTCGATCTTCGTGGCGCAGGATGCGCAGTCCATCCCATCGACGCGAAAGCGAATCTTCTCCGTCTGTAAGGTGTCGCTCATGATCGGTTCCTAGGCCGCAGCGGATGACGAACGAGGCATTGGTTCAATGTCACGTCTTGCCCTCCTGCCGCAGCCGCTTGTAGAGCGCTGCTACAGCGTCCGAGAAATCCAACGAGGCGTTCCGCGCGCAGTAATCATCCAGAAAATGCAGTTGTTTGATGAGATCGAAGGACACCGGAGCGAGGTCGAGACCCTCATCAACGCCGGGCGGCCGGCTCGATAGGATTCCGCTCATGAAGCCTTGCGCCCACGCCAGATAATCCCGTCGAACCGCGGGAGCGGCCTTCACGTCGTCTTCGAACCGCTGACATGTCGTGGCACCCAGACCGACGATCGTCGCYTTGGGTTCTTCYGCTCYGAGGGCGATACCTAMGCTGCCAGACAGGACRGCAGCCCAGGACASCGCCGCGACGCAGAGTCGACGGCCGGACCTCGGACCACCCGCGTTCWTGCAKGCTTGCGGCTCGATTCCGAAGTSGCAWCCGTACACCGCCTCACGTTTGCYCAAMGTCCTGCCGTCTTGGYGCGCAATGGCCGTCACTTCTTGAACTTCACTTGGCCGGATTTTCCTTCGGCGGTCTTGATGGTGAGCGTGATCGTCGCTCCCGGCGCTATCGGGGTCTTCGCGTCGCCCTTCAGCGAATTCTCGCCCTGAGGCRCAAGCGTAACGGTCTCCCGCCCGCCGCCGCCCGCGATCAGAACCGCGGCGGTGTAGCCGCTCGTGGAAACCGGCTTGGGGGAGTGCGCAACGAACACGTTGATCGTGACCG
>BFBZ01000008.1_pt419 | contig 91128 bp, 81 predicted proteins | sample 1888401 | NCBI WGS metagenome assembly BFBZ01 (sample SAMD00112614, study PRJDB3348) | symbiont metagenome | host: Chara braunii
AGGATCGCGCGGTATTCGACGGCTACACCGCCGCCGGCATACAAGGCATCCGCGAGGGCAGCAGCAATCCGGTGCTGACGCTGCCGTCCAGCATCAAGAACTACCCCACCGTGGTCGCGCAGGCGGTCAGCCAGTTGCGGCTTGCCGGCGTCAACGGCCCCTATACGCTGCTGCTCGGCACCGAGCCCTATACCGCGATCGGCGGCGCGACCGACGACGGCTATCCGGTGTTGCAGCACATCCAGCGCCTGGTCGACGGCAAGATCATCTGGGCGCCCGCGATCGAAGGCGGCGTTCTGCTGACCACCCGCGGCGGCGACTTCCAGCTCTCGATCGGCCAGGACCTGTCGATCGGCTATCTCAGCCACTCGGCGACCGCGGTCCAGCTGTATTTCCAGGAGACCATCACGTTCCTGATGCTCACCAGCGAAGCGTCGGTGGTGCTGGCGCCGGAGGCGAAGAAACCGGCCTAGCCCTTTCGGCGTTCACTCTTCCAGGGAGCCTCCGGCCAATCCGGGGGCTTCCGTTGAATTTCAACGGAGGGAGACACGAAATGCAGGACTACGATCTCTACATCAATCCGAACAAGGCGTCGGTCGGCCTCTATGTCCGCAAGGGCGCGGGCCTTCCAGACCTCGCCGATGCCAAGGACTGGGTGTTCGACGGCACCTCGGCCCAGGCCAACCTGCCGCCGCAGCTCGTCAAGGAGATCGACGCCAACGGCCACGCCTTCCGCGACATGGATTGAGCGCCTCGGCCGACGCTTAGAGCCTGTTCCGTTTCGATTGAAACGGCACAGGCTCCGGATTCTTGTTTTGACGCGTTTTCTTCACGCAGACCGGTGCCCATTTCGCTCGAAAACGCTCTACGTCTCGCCGACCTTCACCGGTGCGGTCTCCGGCATCAGGCTCATCGCCACGATGCCGACCGCGGCCGCGAATAGCAGATACCAGGACGGCGCCAACGGATCTCCCGTTGCATGCAGCAGCCACGTGACCACGAGTTGCGCGGTGCCGCCGAACGTCGCGATCGCGACCGCATAGATGGTGGCGAATACGCCGCCGCGGATGTTCTGCGGCAGCGCTTCGGTAAAGGCAGCATAGAACGCGGTGAACGGCAGCGATCCGATGAATGACAGGATGCCGAAACCGAACAACAGCGACCAGGCGCCGGGCTCCCGGACGATCCACAGGAATGCCGGATAGGTCAGCACCAGCACGACGAGCTGGGGCCAGATCATGATCGGCTTGCGACCCAGCCGGTCGGCGAGCCAGCCGCCCAGCACCGCGCCGATGATCTGAAGTCCGTTGCTCACCAGCGATACGGTGAATGCCAGCGACTGTGACACATGCAGCGTATTCTTGGCGTAGGTCGTCATATACTGCGTCACGTAGGTCGAGATCGTGCCGCTGGCCAGGATCATCAGCGCCAGCACGATCACGCGAAGGTGCCGGCGCGCCAGCGTGACGTGGTTCGAGTTCTCGACATCAGCGGCGACGCGCGCGCTGTGAGGAACCGTTTCCGGCAGCGTGCGGCGCATCCAGATGCCGAACGGCAGGCAGACCGCCCCGAGCAGGAAGGCGACACGCCAGCCATAGGCCTGCAGCATATCGGGCGCCATCGTGCTGCTCAGGATGACACCGACCAGCGCGCCGACCGTCGCCGCGATCTCCTGGCTTGCCGGCTGCCATGCCACCACCAGGCCACGATTCCTGGGTGCCGCGATCTCGACGAGATAGGCCGTGGTCGGCCCAACCTCGCCGCCGAGCGCAAATCCCTGCACCATCCGCGCCAGGATCACGACGATCGGAGCCACGATGCCGATGGCGGCGTAGGATGGCGTCAGCGCGATGGTCAGGATCGCGCCGCCCATCAAGGCGAAACTCAGCAGCATTGCCGGCCGCCGGCCGACGCGGTCGGAGAAGATGCCGAGCACGATGCCGCCGATCGGGCGCGTCAGGAAGCCGGCGCCGAAGGTCGCAAGCGACAGCATCAGGCTGCCATACTCACTTTGCGCGGGGAAGAACGTATGCCCGATCTCGGTTGCAAAGAAGCTGTAGGTGATGAAGTCGTAGAACTCCAGCATGTTGCCGATGGTCGCGGCAAAAGCAGCGCGCTTGACATCGAATTCCCTGCTCGCAATGTCCGGCAACGCTCTCGGTTCCTTGTCTGACTGTTCGGGGCGAGTATTATTGCTCCGATCATGTTAGGCAAGGCATGACACACGGCGTGAACCGCATGTGAAGCAAACGACGAGGACAGATCCGATGCCGGCCGACAAGCTCTTCATCAATGCCAGGCTTGGCGACGGCGCGCGTCGCGAGATGCTGGTTCGTGACGGCCGTATCGCTGCGATCGAAGCCGCAAGCGAGCGTCCGGCCGATGTCGAGATCGTCGATCTCGGCAATGCGCTTGTCGTGCCCGGCTTCGTCGAGGGTCACATCCATCTCGACACCAGCTTTTATGGCGACGCCTGGCGGCCGCATCGTCCCTGCACCAACGGATTCGACGTCCATGAGCGGGTTGCATTCCAGGCCGAGAACATGGCTGCGGCCGCGCCGATGGATGTGCGGGCGCGCAACCAGCTCGACCTCTGTATCGGGCATGGTACGACGCAGATGCGCAGTCATGTCATGGTCGACGGCTCGGTCGGCTTGAAATCGCTCGAGACCATCCTCAAGGTGCGTGAGGAATATCGGCAGCTGATCGATATCCAGCTTGTGGCATTTCCCCAGAGCGGAATCCTCAGCAGTCCCGGCACGCCGCAACTGCTCGACGAGGCGATCAAGCTCGGCGCCAATGCCGTCGGCGGGCTCGACCCGGCGAGCTTCGATCGCGACGTCGAAGGGCATCTCGATGTCGTATTCGGCGTCGCACAGAAGCACGGCGTCGATGTCGACATCCATCTCCATGACGGCGGCATGCTCGGCGCCTTCGAGGTCGAGCAGATCGCGGCACGAACGCGCGCGCTGGGCATGGAAGGTCGCGTCGCCGTCAGCCACGCTTACGGGCTCGGCGACATCCCCGCCGACGCGCTGAAGAAGACCGCCGACATCCTGGCCCGTTCGGGCGTCGCGATCATGACCAACGCGCCGGGCAGCCGACCGTTTCCGCCGGTCGCCATGCTCAGGAAGACCGGCGTCACGGTGTTCAGCGGCAACGACAACATCCGCGACTCCTGGTGGCCCTATGGCGACGGCGACATGCTGGGCCGCGCCATGATGATCGGATATCGTTCGGGCTTCTACACCGACGAAGAGCTGGCGATCGCATTCGACATGATCACGGCGGCCGGCGCCAAGGCACTACGGCTCGACGGCTACGGCCTGCATGTGGGGGCCAAGGCCGATTTCGTGACCCTGAACGCCGCGCATATCCAGGAAGCCGTGGTCGCGCGGCCTTCCGGGCGTTCGGTCTACAAGGGCGGAATCCTCACGGCGCGGGACAACCGCGTCATCAGGCAGGCGGAACGGTCCTGAACTCGCCGTCGCGCGGCTTCAGTCCCTGCCGGAGCGGCTCCGATTGAACAGCAGATAGAGGGCGTGCGGATTGGTGGTCAGATAGCGCCAGAAGAGCCGGCGCGGCTCGAGCCAAACACGCCAGGCCCATTCGAGCCCGACGATCTGCATCCACCTCGGCGCACGCGGCCGCGATCCCGACAGGAAGTTGAACAATCCGCCCGAAGTCTTGATGACGCCGACATTGCCGAGTTGGGGCATGAATTCATCGACGAAGGCCTGCTCGTAGGGCACACCGAGCGCAACCCAGAGAAAATCCGGCGCCAAGGCATTGATCTCGTTCACCTTGGCCCGCAGCGCGTCGCCGCGCAGATAGCCATGCGAATGGCCGACGATCTTCAACGCCGGATACGCCCGGCGCACATTGGCGATCGCCGCCTTGTTCTCGGCCTCGTTGGCTCCGAACAGATAGAAGGTCAGCCCGAGCGCTTCCGCCTTGCGCGCGACGTCATGGAACAAATCCGTAGTCGCCACGCGCTCGGGAAGCGGGTTCGGCGACCGGAGCTTCGACATCATGACCAGCGGCTGCCCGTCGGCGTTGATCAGATCCGCGGCGCGGAACAGCCGATCGGTCATCGGTTCGGTCGAGCAGCGCGACAGCACCTCGCCATTGGCGGAGGTCAGGTACAGGGGCCGGCTGACACGCCGGTTCGGATACACCACCGAGACCATGAAGTCGGCGGTCTGCTGGCGATCGAGCACGGCGAGCCGCAGCCCACCGATCGTTGCCCGGGGGACACCAGCCGTCGCCGCCCTGCCGGCAGGATTGATGCGCCGCTCCGGCAGGCCATTCGGCATGAACGATCCGGTTGGCACATTCGCCGAGACAGCCGATTGCCCGCCGCGCAGACTGTCGCAAATCCGGACAGGCGGAGCAGCCATGACCGAATTGAGACGCCAGGGCCATGCGCGATCCGCCTGCGAGGGCGAGATTGCGTCGGAAACGCGGGCGTTTTGGTCGTGACTAGGCATCTCAGCAGCGGCTCCAGAGCTAACAGGCCCTTGACTGCAATATCCGGTCCACACCGCGTGCCGGACCTTGCCGGCGCGGTTGGCCCATGCTGTAAAGGAATTGTTAAAGATGCTGGCAACCGCGGCTTGAGGCGACGGAAGCGCGGAATTCCTGCCAGGACGGCGACGTTCCACCAGCAACAACGCGCAAAGGTCGATCCAGTACATTAATCCAAATCGTATTCTGGCGATGCCGGTGGCGGCCAGCCTTTGCTATAAGAGGACAGCCTCTGCCGGCGCTTTGAAATATTGTTTTGCCTGGTCACACATGAACAAGAATGATGACGCGTTCGATGTCGGCATCGACGACGCATTCGACTTCTTATCCGCAGAGTATGCGGAGTTGTTCGAGGGATCGGACGCGACCGCCTTTCAGCATCCGCTGTGGCTGGACAGCCTGTATCGAAAACTCGCTCCCGCCGCGGCGGCAAAGCCGCTGATCGTGGTCGTCCGCGCCCGCGCAACCGGCGCGCTGGCGGCGGTGCTGCCGTTGCTGCGCGTGCGCCGCGGACCGATGCGCACGATCGAGTTCGCCGACCTGCGCGTGTCGGACTATTTGTCCCCGGTCTGTGCCGCTGCGACATTCGCCGACCTGCTTCAGGACCGGCACGCTTGCGAGCGATTGCGACGGCTACTGCGGCCGTTCGATCTGCTGCGCGTGCCCAAGCTGCTCGATGCCAGGATGCCGATCGAGAACCTGCTCGGAGCACCTCACCGCAGCCTGATGGATACAAATGCCTATGCCACGGTCCTGGTCGCGCCCTTCGAGCAATGGCAGATCAGCGCCTTGGGACGATCCTACCAGAAGGAGCTGGCAAAGAAATGGCGCCAGATCCAGAAGAAGGGCGAGCTCGTCTTCTCATGTTGCGACGACAGCGTCTCGATCGGCGCGGCCATGGAGGTGATGAGGAAGTTTCGCGGTCCGCGGTTTCACGCGCAGGGCGACGGCGACCTGCTGCAGCGCCAGGAGTACTTCGATTTCTATTCGGACGTGGCGCTTCGCGGCATCGGCTCCTTTGTCCGGCTCTATGCCATGAAGATGGACGGCAATATTATCGCGACCGCGCTTGGACTGGTCCACCAGGACAGCCTTCTCGTGGTCATGACGGCGTTCGATATCGAGGGATACAAGAGCCAGTCGATCGGCGCGCTGATGTTCGAACGGGTCGCGAAGGATTGCATCGAGCGCGGCGAACGGATTCTGGATTTCACCATCGGCGATGAGCCCTACAAGAAGCATTTCGGAGGTCAGCCCACGCCGATGTCGAGCGTGACGCAGGCCGGCAGCGCGGCTGGCGCCATCGCCCTGTTTGCGCTGAAGCAGGCGCCCTGGATCAAGCAGGCCGCCAAGCGCGTGACCGACTTCAGGCCGATCCGCACCTCGACCGGCACGCGCTAACGCGCGAAGACCGTGTAACCCGGTCGCGTCGTGCCCGGAGCCTGCAAGGCCCGGGTAGCGGCTATCGGAGCGCGCCGCGGACGCGCATGACCCACCCCGGATGAATCCGGTCCGCCCGATGCGTGATCATGCGGCGCAGGAAGTGCAGTCTGCGCTGGATGCTCCAGCGAGCGTCTGTATTCGACGTCAGGGCCTGGCGAAAGCGCGCCAGTTGCAGCGAGTGCCGGTCCGCGGCAAGCTTGTCCCGATCGGAATAGAACTGCGTGATCTTCTCGATGCCCATGCCTTCGGTCTCGAGCCAGCGCGGCACATGCACGGTACAAAGGCGCTCGACATCCACCAGCAGGCGGCTCACGCCGGTTCCCGCCGCCGGACAGTTGGTCTGAAACGCATCGCCGATCAACACGACGCCCGGCTGCAGATGGCCCTCGGTCACGGACAGATCCATAACCCAGTTCTTGACCTGGCCGACGATCTGAAAATCACCGAGATAGGGCTGCAGTCCCGGCATCAGACGGAGCAGCGTTCGTCTGGTGTCGCGACGCAGCTCGCGCATGATCGGATCGGTCGGATCCCGGAACATGAACAGGTTTGCCCGCATGCCGCCTTGCATCGGAAACAAGGTGAGATAGTCGACGCCGTCGGCCGCCTCCTTGCCGTAGCAGGTCAGCGAGTCGAAATCGAATGGCACGTTATCCGGCCGCGCGATCGTGAAGCCGAACGTAACCGAATGTCGCGCGGCAATCATCTGCCGGCGCATGCCGAGATTGTGGCCGAGCGCGCTTGCCATGCCGGTCGCCAGGACGACCAGACGCGAGACGACGCGCTTCCCGGAGGCCAGCGTCAGGTGCTGACGGTCCTCGCCGCAACTGACATCGGTCACCTGGTCGAGCAGGAAGCTCGACGCATCAGGCGTCAGACCGCGGGCCATGTCGACGAGGTTGGCATAGGAAACCCCATAGGACCGGCCGACACTGACGTCGACCAGCTTGCGGCCCCTGATATTGAGGACCCGATCGTATGACGACGCGACGGCCTCGACATCATCGATGAAGCCCAAACGACGCAGGATATCGATCTGCCGTCCGGCGATCTTTTCGACGCGGAATTCATCCGGTGGAATCTGGCGCTTGTCGATCAGGAGGACCCGGTACCCGGCCCGCGCGAGGACCGCTCTGGCGAGCGAGCCGGCCAGCCCGGCGCCGACGATGGCGACGTCTGTCTCGATGACCTCTGCCTCGCAGATCGCGACCGGCTTGATCATGCTTTCCTCGGCAATCATGATGTCCGCTCCGAACGGCTAACTGGCCGCACAACCGCAGTTTGCAGCACAACTGCAATTTGCTTGCCGCGCCGCCGCCGTTCCGGACGAACACGAAGAGTTCCATTATTGAGGTTAATGACAGCGTCCGGACAGCGATCGGGAGCTCGCGGCACACGGCTTGCACCGAGAACGGCCATGAAACCGATCGTTTGGAGGCCGCGCAGCGCGACGGCGGATCAATGCGCGGCGGCGGCGCTTTGGCGGATGCCGTTAGCGTCCGGAAGCAGTTCTGCGGCGCAGTTGGACCGGACACTGGGAGACCGGTCAATCTGCGCCGTTTGGAGACAGCGAGGCCGGCGCCGTTCCAGATTGAAGCAATGCGACGTGTTGGCAAAGTTCACAGCGGCGTGGCGCCCGCGGGCCCGCCAGCAGGAACGGAATTTTAGCAAGAGAACATTAACACTCCCGACTTCACGGATTGCTAGAGTTAGCTGCCCGATGGGACATTGAGACGCCTCTGGTGATTGCCTCTGTTCGCCGACTGTTACAGCGCGATGTCACGCGCGGCGTAGCCGGGACCATCCTGCTCAAGGTTGGCAGCGGCGGGCTCGCCTTCGCATTGTTCTCGCTGGCCGCGCGAACGATGACGGCCGACGCGTTTGGAGATTTTGCGACCTGGCTGTCCGTCGCGCAGATCGCTTCGGTCGTGGGCCTGGTCGGCCAGGAATTGCTGCTCGTTCGCTTCCTCAATGAGTACCAGGTGCGAGGCCAGACCGACCTCACCAAAGGTGTCCTGCTATCGAGCCTGAAGTATTCGGCGGTCGGCATGCTGATTTCGATCGCGGCGATCGCCGCGGCCGCGGTCATTCGTGGCGAGTGGTGGCTGCTGATCCTGTCGGTCTCGGCGTTTGCCGCCGTCAATGCCGGGCTCATGCTCGGCAGCCAGATCGCGCGCTCCCTGGTCAGCATCCTGATGGGCGAAGGCAATCGGGAATTCTTCTGGCGGGTCGCCGTTGTCCTGTTGCTGATCGTCGCGCTGCTCGGTCACCGGCAGCTCACTCCTGCCGAACTGTTCGCCGCGATGACGGTCATGATGGCCCTCGGGCTGGTCGTGCAGATCGTGTCGATCGTGCGCGTGCTGCCGAACCTGCGCTCGGTCACGGCCCGGTTCGAGACGTCACGCTGGAACCGAAGCGCCTTCCGGTTCTGGCTCGCGTCGATCCTCGAAGCGGCAAACCAGTATTTCGACGTCATCCTGGTCTACTGGATGCTGGACCCGGCCACCGCGGGCGTCTATTTCGCCGCCTCGCGCCTGGCCAACATCTTCGCCATGCTCTCGGCGGCGCTCTACACATTCGGTGCGCGCCGCCTGCCCTCGTTGTATTTCAGCAAGAACCACATCGAACTCGAACATACGCTGAAGCTGATGGCCGAGGTGACCGCGCTCTGCGTGCTCAGCGGGCTCGTTATCGTCTGGGTCGGCGCGCCCTACCTGCTCGGCCTGTTCGGGCCGCACTTCGCCGCGCAGCAATGGGTGCTGATCGTGCTCGCGATCGGAACCGCGTTTCAGGCCGCAGGCGGACCGTCAGCTGCCGTCCTGCAGTTGACGGGTCACGAGCGCGACTATGTTCCTGTGGTCGCCGCCAACGTCGCGTTGCGGCTGGTCGGATTTGTCGTGCTGATCCCCTGGCTCGGCGTGCTCGGCGCCGCGATCTCGGCCACCGCTTCGCTGATGTTCGCAACCATCGCGCTCAACGTGCTGTGCCGCCGTCGGACCGGCGTGGATCCGTCAGTCCTGGTGCTGTCACATCTCGGGTCATCGAAGAGCCGCCCCTATGCGGTCCGCGTCGCCGACCGCAACGACCAGGGCAGCTATTGAGGTTGCGCCTTCTGCAAGACGAGCCTGTGCCTGCTTCCGTACGCCGTGCGGACAGATCCGCCTTCAGCTCGCCAATCCCAGGGCTTCGTCGCGAGCACCGCGAACGGCGGCATTGACGGCCACGCGATTGACGACAAGCGCAGTCGGCACCGAAGCAAAGCCGGCGAGATTGGCCCGCGCCTTGGCGATGGCAACCGGATTGGCGGCGCCTTCACGAACGACCAGGATCACCAGGTCGGCATGGGCCGCCAGCGCCACTGCGGCCGGTTGCATGGCAAACGACGATGCATCAACGATGATCAGGCCGAAATCGGCGCGAATATCGTCCGGCGGATATGGCGGTGCCTTGCCGCTGGCACCCAGCAGTTCGACGACCGACGGCAAATCGGCCTTGATGATTCCGGAACCTTGCGGCGGCGCAGCTTCTGCGCGCCCCGGTTCCATCTCGATCAGGACGCAGAGCATCCCGTTCTTCACTGCGGACCGGTTGAGCGATCGCGCAACCGTGCTACCGCCCGCGCCGGCCTCGACCGAGAGCAGCAACGCCACCTTGCCGTGCGGTCCCGGAAGCTGCTCGATGTTCTCGATCAGCAATTGAAGGTGCGCGCTGAGATCGGGCTCGGCCGCCGTGGAAATCGGAGTCTGCCAGACGCTCCTGACGGCATCGGGCGACACGATGTTGGGAATGCGTGCCAGCACCGGCAATCCAGGCGGCAGCGCCAGTTGCGGCGCCGGCGTCTCGGCACGGCGAGGCACCGGAACTGTCCTGATCGGAAGCTGTTGCTTCAGATCGGACATGGCCACAACCGCGGTAGACGACAGCAGCGAGACGATCGCGAGCGCGACGAGCAGCAGCGAAAGCGGCGGAAGCGTCGAGCGCAGCGGTGGCGTCGCGGGCGACGCGATCTTGGTCTGCGAGCTCTGCAGACCACGCTGCTCGTCCGTCGTCTTGTAGCGTGAGAGGAACTGCTCGTAGATGTTCTTGTTGGCGTCGGCGTCGCGCTGCAAGTCCTGCAGCTTGACCAGCGATTGACCGTCGACCAGGATTTGCTGCTCGACCGCCTTCAACTGGTCCTCGATAGCCTTCTGCTGATCGCGCTGTGCTTCGTATTCCGACTTCGCGGTATCGATGTTCTTCTTCCGCTCAATGTCGATCTGCCGATTGAGATCGCTGAGCTGGCTGAGCGCCATCACGAGGTCGGGATGACGGTCGCCGAGCACCCCGCGCTTCTGCGCGATCTGGTCGTTCAGCGCGGAGCGCTGGGCACGCAGCGCACTCAGCAGGTCCTGCTTCACCGGCCCGTCGACATTGGCCTTGAGATCGCGCTGCGACTGCTCGTAGCGGGCCTTGGCCTCTTCGCTGCGCGCCCGCGCCGCGGCGACCTGCTGCGTCAGGTCGGTGACGCGCAATTGCTGCGTCGTTGCATCCTTGCCGGCGTTGACGATCCGGTGCTCGAGCTTGAACTTGGCGACGGCATCTTCCGATGACCGCAGACGGTCGTTCAACGCCTTGAGCCGGCTCTTCAGCCAGTCGGCGGCTTCGTCGGTTGCCACGGTGCGGGTGCCGCGCTGGCCGGCAACGAACGCCTCGGCAACCGCGTTGGCGTAGGACGCCGCGCGTTGCGGGTTGTTGGACGTGAAAGTGATGGCGATAACATAGGTCAATCCGCGCCGCGAAATATCGAGCCGCTTGCGGAACCGGTCGAGCAGGCGCGTGGTATCGGTCCCCCCTCCCGAGATGTCGTTGTCCTCGGCGACCTTGAGCTGATCCATCAGCGGCCCGAGAAAGCCGTCGGACTTGGCGATCTCGACGTAGCTCTGCAACGCAGCGGCATCTTGCCCGATGCCCGGCAGCACGTCCTGATCGGTCGTGACGCGCAATTCACGCGGGTCGACCACGACCAGCGCGGTAGCGGCGTAGCGCGCCGGGACCAACATCAAGAGGATGACGCCGACCGCAAAGATCACTGCCGCAAGCATCAGGATGCGCCGGCCGTTCTCGCGAAAAAAGGCAATCACACCCGGGACGCTCAGCACGCCGTTGGTGATGTTGGCGGACGGTTGGTCGGCGGACGGTTGGCCGGTCGGCACGCCGGCAGATTCCCACGATGCTGCGGGTTCCGTGGCTTCGGAACGTCTCGGGCCTGAGCGGCGACCGAACTTCATGGGCTTTGACTCAAATTCAACTGACGGCACCGTCCAGCGCCTGCTGCCAACGTAAATATCTATGGTTAATCTGCGGTTACCCTTCTGTTGCGCCGCCGTAACCAATTAGTTAACGAGCAGGTTGTATCCTGTCGCCGAGACAACGGCCCTTGTCTGCCGGCAATGTTCGATCGCACTAAATGAGCAGTAACCTCAATACGCGCCACACGGTGTACGAGCGCTCGTCGCGTGATAAGCACACGCGCAAAAATGAAGGAGACGAATCTGCTCCTTCAACGGGTGAGGAGTCCGTGCTCCATTACAGGCCAAGCACAGAATTGCGCGAGGCACCGACCGCATCACGCGAGAGCAAGCCGAAGCTGCGCGTTGTCCTGGTGCAGACCCAGGCCGAGAATGCCGGCGCGCAGGAGATATCGCGGCTGCTAGGCAACGGACTTACCGCACGCGGCTACGACGTCGCGAACCTGTTCTTCTTCCGCAAATCGGATTCCTTCGACGAGCCGCCCAACACGTTCTATTGCGCGCCGAGCCGCCCGGGAAACCCGCTGGCATTGCTGCGGATGTTGCGGACGCTCGCCGGTCACTTCAGGACCATCCGGCCCGATGTCGTCCTGACCTTTCAGCACTTCGGCAATGTGATCGGTGGCGGCGTGTCGCGCCTGGTCAGCCCCGCCCCCGTCATCGCCAACCAGGTGTCCTCGGCGCTATCGATGAGCCTGCCGGTGCGGGCCGCCGACATCGTCATGGGCTCTACCGGCTTCTTCCAGTGCATCACGCTGAACTCGCGGGACATGGAACGTGAATACGCCCGCTATCCCGCGCCCTATCGCGCGCGAATGAAGCACGTCCCGCACGGCTTCGACGACAAGTCGCACAGCCTGCCGAAGGACGCTGCGCGGCAGCAGTTCAAGCTGCCGGCGGAAAGTACCCTGCTCGGCTGCGCGGCGAGGCTGCACCCGCACAAGCGGCTCGATGCTGCTATTCGCCTGCTGGCTGCCGACCCATCCTGGCACCTCGCGCTCGCCGGCCAGGGCGCCGACGAGGAACGACTCAGGGCTTTGGCGGATGACCTGAACGTCATGGACCGGCTCCACTTCATCGGCGAGATTCCGCCGCGCCAGATGGCCGATTTCCTGGCTTGCCTCGATGTGTTCGTCTTTCCCACACAGGCCGAAACCTTCGGCCTCGCTGCGGTCGAAGCCGCGAGCGCCGGCATTCCCTGCGTCGTCAACGATCTCCCCGTGCTGCGCGAGGTGCTGTCCTACCAGGGGCAGCCCGCGGCGGTGTTCGTTGACGCCTCGAACGAGGCCGAATTCTCGGCCGCCGTGTCGAAGGTCCTGACCGATCGTGTGTTGAGCGACCAGCTGCGGCAAAGCGCCGTGGGCCTCAAGTCGCGCTATTCGTTGGATGCCATGATAGAGGAATACGTCCGCATTCTCGGCAATGCCGTCGGAGTGGACGCGCACTAGGAAGTTGGGCTGGACATGATTATCGAGTTTCGCTGCGATCGGGAGCAGGCGCGGCTCTGGATGTGCCGTGAGTCGCTGCGCATCAACGATCAGGATGTTCCCGTTCAGATCGCGTGGACCACGACGCCGACGCCGCGACCCGCCGGCCTCGACATGCTGTTTGAACTCGAACGCATCGTGCTGCGCAAGGGCAAGGCCGGCGGTGCCGACAGGCTGAAGCCGATCCCGCAGCGGCCGCACGCTGGCAACCCCGATGTGGTGATCGACTTCACCAGTGCACAGCGCGATCCGAATTGCTCCGCCAGATTGTATCTCCGTCCGCAGTTCAACGGACAGGCGGGAGAAGACGCAGCGTTGGCGGCCATTCTCGCCGGCGACCTGCCGGTGATCGAAATCGTCAATGAGCTCGACGGCACGGTGATGGACCGCGGCCATCCTTCCGCGGAAATCGCGGCCGGCCTGAGCGGCGGGCTTGACGCGGTCATGGTCCGCACGCTGTCCATGTTGCCACCAATCCTGTCAGGAGCTCCACGACTGGTGCCGCAGCTGGCTGCTCCGGTGAATGCCAGCGCTGCACGAAATCCCGCGCCTTTTGTCTTGCACGGCGTAGCGGCTTCGATCGCGAAGGAGATCTATCGCCTGTGCTGCTACGCGCCGCATTGGCACGTCGGCTGGCGCTACGCCGAGAATGCGGATGTCTGGCGTAGCGGCGACCTGTCCGGACCGGCCTGGAACGTGCTCGCCGACCCTGGCAACCGCTTCTACGCCGATCCCTTCCCGGTGAAATGGCAGGGCAGGACGTTCGTCTTCTTCGAGGATCTCGACCATCGGGTCGGCAAGGGAATCATTTCCGCGATCGAATTCGACGGCAAGGGCCCGATCGGCAAGGTGTTGCCGGTGCTCGAAGAGCCCTGGCACCTGTCCTATCCGTTCCTGATTGAGGACAATGGCGAGCTCTGGATGATTCCGGAAAGCACCGCGCATCGGGACGTCCCGCTCTACAAATGCATCCGCTTTCCGGACAAGTGGGAGCGACACTCGACGCTGCTCTCCGGGCTCGAACTTGCCGACGTGACCATCACACGGCACAACGGCCTCCATTATATGTTCGGCGCCTGGCGCGACGGCACCGGCGGATACTCCGATACGCTCGCGATCTACTACGCCGACCGGTTGCTCGGCCGCTGGCTGCCGCATGCGAGCAATCCCGTCCTGATGGATCGTGCGACGGCGCGGCCGGCCGGAAACTTCGTCACCATCAATGGAAAACTGTGGCGACCGGTGCAGGATTGCAGCAATGGCTACGGCGCGGCGCTCGCACTTGCCGAAGTGCTCGAACTGTCGCCGACGACGTACCGGCAGGCCGTTCGACACCTGCTCAAGCCCGGCCCGCTGTGGACCGGCCGCAAGCTGCACACGCTCAATCGCTGCGGCCAGCTCGAGGTGATCGATGGCTCCCGGGTTCAGCCGAAGACCACGGCTTTCCTGGCCAGCCTTCGGTCGAACGACCAAACATCGCAATGGGACTGGCACAGCGCGCTGGCGAAGCCGATCGCACGACGGCTCCACTAAAGCGAGATGAGGTTGAATCGTCATCTCGCCTTAGCTTGTTGTTCGTGCATGATCTTTTCGGAAAACCGCCTCGCACTTTTCCGGATCATGCTTTAGCGCGCATCATTGGTCGGCTCAGTTCGTATCGGCGCTCAGCACGCCGCCGAACTGCTCCCATGAGCTTCCGGTCCAGCGTTGCAGCTGAAGCTGCGTGTAGGCCATGCTGTTGTCAGGCCCGGTGTTGATGGTGATGCCCGGCATCATTGTCGGCAGCACCAAGCCCTTGATGTTGCGCGCCTGCTTCACGATGTTCTCGCGCGACAGGTCGTCGCCGCACTGCTTCAGCACCTGCTCCAGGATCTGGCCCTGCTGCGTGCCGAACAGATAGTTGTTGTCGCCGATGTCGGCGCCGGGAAGATATTTCTCGAAATGGGCGCGATACCACTTCATGCCGGGATCGTCGGCCCACTTCTTGTCGTTCGGATCCTTGGTGATGGTCGCCACCACGACGCCCACCGCCTTGTCCGCGCCGGCAGGCACGATGGTCGCGGAGACCGAGCTCGACACGTAGTTGACGATGGTGAGCGGCGTCCAGCCGATCTCGCTCGCCTTCTTGATCGCCTGCGCGGCGAATTTCGGCGTGCCGGCGATCAGGAACGCCTGGGCGCCCGACGCCTTCAGGGTCACCACCCGGGATTCGATCGTCGGCTCGGTCACCTCATAGGGCGAGGTCACCACCTTCTTGTCGAAATCCGCCTTCAGCGTGTCCTTGAACGCCGCGACGAAATCGCGGCCGAGATCGTCGTTCTGGTAGAGGATCGCGATCTTCGCATCGGGCGCCGTCTGCGCGATGTACTTGGCGTAGATCTTTCCTTCGGTGCTGTAGCTCGGCAATCCCGTGGTGGTCAGCGGAAACTCGCTGAAGTTCGCAAACTTGGTCACACCGCTGACGACGAAGAGATGCGGCACCTTCTTCGCGTTGACATATTTAATGGTCGCGCCGATGCCGGGCGTTCCGAGCGGACCGAACAGGAACGCCACCTCGTCGCTCTCGATCAGCTTCCGGGTCTGTTCCACCGCCTTGGGTGGCGAATAGGCGTCATCGTAAGTGATGAGGTTGATCTTGCGGCCATTGATGCCGCCACGATCGTTGATGGAATGGACGTAGGCAATCAGGCCCTTGCCGGTGTTGCTGAGCGGGGATGCCGGGCCGCTGAACGGGAATGTGGCCCCGATCTTGATCTCGGATTCGGACACGCCGGGCGTTTCGGCACGCACCGGCGCAACGGCAAACGCCGCAAACATCGCAATGGAAACAGCAAACTTCCTCAACAACATTACACTCCCCTGATTTTTTTGAATTGACTATCACTTGCAACCGTTGCGTCTGGCCTACCAGACCTCGCCGAACGGCCTGATCTCGACGTTGAACGACCACGCGCTACGATCCTGGTGGACGACATGCCAGACCTCGTCGGCGATCGCCCGCGGCTTGATGAAGAAGTCATCCGGCCGCTCCGGCCAGCGCTTCCGGGTCCATTCCAGATCGATCACCGCGTCGATCACGACATAAGCGACATGAACACCCTGCGGCCCGAGATCCCGGGCCATCGCCTCGGCAAGGATCCGTTGCGCCGCCTTGGTCGGCGCGAACCCCGCGAAGCCAGCCTTGCCGCGCAATGCCGACGTGTTGCCGGAGGCAACGATGGCGCCGTTGCCGGCGCTGATCATCGCCGGCGCAAATCGCCTTGCCAGATACAACAAGCCCATGGTGTTGACCTGGAAGTTGCGATTGAGAATCTGCGGATCGATCTCGCGGAAGGTGCCGAACGCCCCGCCGACCGCATTGTGGATCACGACGGCGGGGTTGCCGAGATCGCGCTCCACGGCCGAAGCCACCGTTTCGACATCGGCGGGATCGGACACGTCGCATCGATAGGCTTTTGCGCCAGGCAACTGCTTTTCGAGCGCGGCGAGCCGCTCCTCGTTCCTGGCCAGCAGCGCGACGCGATAGCCACCCTCGGTGAACCTTCTGGCGAGCGCTGAACCAGTGCCGGGGCCGACACCGGATATCAGACAGACGGGTGCGGTCATGCGATCACTCCTCTGCGTTAGAGCCAGCAGGTGTCATGGTCAGGCCGCGGCCTTCGACCGCAGCTTCTCGACGTAAGGTTTGAGGTCCGGCGCAAAATGCGCGTGCGCGACCAGCCGGGCAAAATGGGCGAACATCAGCGGATACCCATCCTGCACCCCGGGATGCAGGATCCTGGTCAATCCCTGYTTGTCCAATTGCTCGCTCCGCCCGTACTCGTTCATGAACAGCGCGAGCTCGGCGGCAAAGCAGATGTCGGCAATCGAGATGCCGTCCCCGACCAGCGTCTCGCGCCGTGGTGACAGGGCTTGCTCGATGCCGGATGCATAGATCGCGAACGCGTCCCTGGCGCGGGCATGAATCGCCGCGTCGACCGTGCCGCCCGACAATGCGAGCAGGTAGATCTGAGTGTCGCGCGCGAAGACCAGGCTGACATCGAGGAAGCTGTCGATCCGCGACGCCTCGTAGGCGTCACGCCCATAGAGCGGGAACGCCGCTCCACCGAGCCGCGCCACCGCGCGCATGATGCTGTTCGATTCGAAGATCCCGACTTTGCCGTCGGCGCCGAACGCAGCGGGGACATTGCCGAAAGGGTGTGCTGCCATGAACGCATCGGTCTTGAACAACTGCGCGCCGGTGAGGCCGACCTTCCCGGTCCGCGCAAGCGCGGACATCGCGGTGCGCTCCTGCTCCGTCAGGGGATGAGCATCGTAGTCCCACAGCCAATCCCGCAATTCCTTGCCGGAAGCGCCCCTGACCTCGACCTCGACGCCGCAGAACCGCGCGGCGATGGTTGCCTTCCAGACCCGCGGGTTCGGCAGATAGGAAAAGATGCGCAAGGCGGCCATGGTGGCTGCTCCGGGTGCTGTTATCAGGCGGCCAGCTTCAGGATCTTGACGACGTCGGCGGGCTCGCGGATCGGTTGCGGGTTGGCGCGCGTGAAGATCGACAGCATCGCGTTCTTGCCGATCAGCTCGAAGCGGTCTTCGCCAACGCCGACATCGGCGAGCCGACGCGGCAGGCCAAGCTCCGCGATGAAGCCCGCGAACGCCTCGCCGGCGTCTCGCCCCGGCGCGCCGAGCGCGGCAGCGATCGCTTGCTGGGCTGTTTCCGTCGCGGGGCGGTTGTAACGAAGCACGCTCGGCATCATCACCGCCGTGCAGAAATAATGCGGGACGTCGCAGGTGCCCCCGAGCACATGGCCGATGGCGTGGCTGGCGCCCATCGGCACCCGCGACTGCAATCCGAACGCCGACAGCCAGGAGCCCAACTGGCAGCTCAGCCGCGCCGCCTCGTCGTCGGGATTCTTCTTGGTGCGCAGCAAGCCGCGATGCAGGTAACGCAGGCCCTGCTGGCACACCGCATCGACCAGCACGTTGGGGCGGCTGGAGCAGATCGCCTCGATGCCATGGTCCATCGCGCGCGTGCCGGAGCCAAGCCAGAGCTTCTCCGGGGTATACTTCGTGATCGCGGGATCGAGGATGATGCTGCGCGGCATCATCATCGGGTGATTGAATATCTGCTTCAGCTTGCGGCTGGTGTCGGTGACCAGCGCCCCGGAATTGTATTCGCCGCCCGACAGCGTGCTGGGGATCGCGATCATGCGGACCTTCGGTGTCCGGAACGGCCCGAACCGGCGCTCCGGCGTGGTCTCGAAGCCGTCGAGTCCCGCCGGCGCAAAGATCTCATTCTCCATGCACATCAGCACGATCTTCGCGGCATCGACCACCGAGCCGCCGCCGATCGCGACCACGAGGTCCGCCTTGACCTCGCTCGCCTGCCACGCGATCTGCGTCACCACGTCCCTGGTCGTGTGCTGCGGCACGCCATCGAAGGTCGCGGCGTGGCGGTCGCCGAGACTTTTGCGGATCTTCTCGATCTCGTCGGTCGTGGTGTTCAACGTCCGGCTGGCGATCAGGTAGACGCGCCTGGCGTCCAGCCGCTCAGCTTCCTCGCGGAGCGCCTCGGCCGCGGGCTTGCCATAGATCACGGATTCCATGGTGGGGTATTGATGGCTGCCGACGACGCCCATGCTTTCCACTCCCTCGATGTATCCGCGAGCTGGGTCGCCCGTCAGGCCGACAGTTTGGTGAAATCCGGCTGCCGCCGCTCCGCGAAGGCGGCAAAGGCCTCACGCGCTTCAGGCGTGGTCAGCCTTTCCTTGAACAGCACGCCCTCCTCGGCGATCTGCGCCGCGATCCGCTGGTGCTCGCGCATCAGCTGCTTGGTCATGCCGAGCGAACCCGCCGGCCGCCTGGTCAGCGCGATCGCGGCGTCGTGGGCCTTCTTGCGCAGATCGGACTGCGGCACCACTGCATTGGCGAGGCCTGATGCCAGCGCGCCCTGCGCATCCATCGGCTCGCCGAGCGCGAACATCGCATAAGCTCGCGCGTGGCCGATCCGCAGCGGTAGCAGCCAGCTCGACGCCGCCTCCGGCACCAGCGCCAGATTGACGAACGGTGTGATCAGCCGCGCATTCTCGGCGAGATAGACCAGATCGCAATGCAGCAGCATGGTGGTGCCGACGCCGACCGCGTTGCCCTGCACGGCGGCGACCAGCGGCTTGCCGACCTTGCTGATGGTCTCGATGAAGCGATGCGCAGGGCTATCGACCGCGGCTTCGCCGCGCGCCTGGCTCGCAAAATCGGCGAGGTCGTTGCCTGCGGTGAAGCTGTCGCCATCACCCTGGAACAGGATCACGCGGACGGACAAATCCGCCTCGGCCTGCTTCAGCGCGTTCGACATCGCGTCATACATGGCGCCGGAGAGCGCGTTCTTCTTCTCGGGCCGCTGCAAGGTCAGCGTCATGACGCCGGCAGCGATCTCGACCTTGACATGCTCAGTCATGGCACTCTCCCGTCAGGCGACCGCGCGGGCCGGCTTGGTGTCGAATTTGCCGTCGAGAAACCCGGTCAGCCGCTGCCGGATGATTACCTCGGCCTCGCTCATGATGCGGTCGATCAGCTCCTTGACGGTCGGGATGTCATGGATCAGGCCGACCACCATGCCGCAGCTCCAGGCGCCGGCATCCATCTCGCCATCGATCATCACCTTGGGGTAGACGCCGGCGACCTGCTCGTGGATGTCCTCGATCTTGAGCTTGGCGCCCTTCTCGCGCTCGATCTCGAGCAGCTCGTCGACGCCCTTGTTCTTCAGCACACGCTCGGTGTTGCGTAGCGCGCGCATCACCAGCCGCGTATCGAGCTCATCGGCGCCGAGCAACGCCTGCTTCACGTTGGGATGAACAGGCGCTTCCTTGGTCGCGATGAAGCGGGTGCCCATGTTCATGCCGGAGGCGCCCATCGACAGCGCCGCGACAAGGCTGCGCGCATCGGCCATGCCGCCCGAGGCGACGAACGGGATTTTCAGCTCGTCCGCTGCGCGCGGCAGCAGGATCATGTTCGGGATGTCGTCCTCGCCGGGATGGCCGCCGCACTCGAAACCGTCGACGCTGACCGCGTCGCAGCCGATCTTTTCGGCCTTCAGCGAGTGCCGCACCGAGGTGCATTTGTGGATCACCTTGATGCCGGCCGCCTTCAGCGCCGGCATGTACTGCTCCGGGCTGCGGCCCGCGGTCTCCACCGCCTTGACGCCGCCCTCGCGGATCGCGGCGATGTACTCCGGATAGGGCGGCGCGGTGAAGCTCGGCAGGAAGGTGAGGTTCACGCCGATCGGCTTGTCCGTCATGTCGCGGCAGCGCGCGATCTCCTTGGCCAGCAATTCCGGCGTCCGCTGGGTCAGGCCGGTGATGATGCCGAGGCCGCCGGCGTTGGACACCGCGGCCGCCATCTCGGCGAAGCCGACATAATGCATGCCGCCCTGGATGATCGGATGCTGGATGCCGAACAGTTCAGTAATTGCTGTCTTCACGAATCTCTCCCGCGTTTCCGATCAATTGACGATTTCGAACAGGCCGGCCGCGCCCATGCCACCGCCGATGCACATGGTGACCACGCCGTATTTCGCCTTGCGCCGGCGGCCCTCGATCAGGAGGTGGCCGGTAAGCCGCGCGCCGGTCATGCCATAGGGATGACCGATCGCGATCGAGCCGCCATTGACGTTCAGCTTCTCCGGATCGATGCCGAGCTTGTCGCGGCAATAGATCACCTGMACCGCATAGGCCTCGTTGAGCTCCCAGAGGTCGATGTCGTCGATCTTGAGGCTGTGCCGCTTCAACAGCCGCGGGATCGCGGCGACCGGGCCAACGCCCATCTCGTCCGGCTCGACGCCGGCCGCGACGAAACCGCGGAAGATACCGAGCGGCTTCAGGCCCTTCTGCGCGGCGACCCTGTCGCTCATGATCACGCAGGCCGAGGCGCCGTCCGAGAGCTGGCTGGCATTGCCGGCGCTGATGGTCTTGCCCTCGAACACCGGCTTGATCTTGGCGAGCCCATCCGCCGTGGTGTCCGGCCGCGGACCTTCATCCTTGGCCAGCGTCACCTGCTGATAGCTGATGTCCTTGGTGTCCTTGTTGACCACGGCCATTTTGGTCGTGAACGGCACGATCTCGTCGTTGAAGCGGCCGCCCTGCAGCGCGGCGCCGACGCGGCGCTGGCATTCGAGGCTGTACTCGTCCTGCTTGGCGCGGCCGATGCCGTAGCGCTCGGCAACGATCTCGGCCGTCTCCAGCATCGACATGTACATCTCGGGCTTCATCGCCATCAGCTCATCGTCGACGGCATGGAACCGGTTCATGTGTTCGTTCTGCACCAGGCTGATCGACTCGATGCCGCCGCCGATCGCGATCTCGACGCCGTCATGCATCACCGAGCGCGCCGCGACCGCGATCGCCTGCAGCCCGGAGGCGCATTGCCGGTCGATGGTGGTGCCGGCAACCGTGACAGGAAGCCCGGCGCGAATCGCGCCCTTGCGCGCGACGTTCATCACCATGGTGCCCTGCTGCATGGCGCAGCCCATCACCACATCCTCGACCTCGCCGGGCGCAATGCCGGCGCGCTTCACGGCTTCGGCCATCACATGACCGGCCAAGGTCGGGCCGTCGGTGTTGTTGAGCGCGCCGCGATAGGCCTTGCCGACGCCGGTGCGCGCGGTGGAAACGATGACTGCATCAGGTGACATGCTTGCCTCTCTGGCTCTAGGCGGCCGCGTCGAGCTGCGCATAGCGCAGCACGTGATAGGCGGGATCGCCGAACTGGATGTTGATGGAGGAAATCCGCTTGAAATAGTGACCGACATTGAGCTCGTCGGTCATGCCCATGCCGCCATGCAGTTGCACCGCCTGATCGGCCACGAATTTGCCGGCATAGCCGATCTTGGATTTTGCGCCGGACGCCAACCGCGACAGGCCGGCTTCGCCCTCGCTCAAGCTGAGCGACAAATGCTGCATCAAGGACAGCGTCTCCTGATGCGCGATGAACATGTCGACCATCCGGTGCTGCAGCACCTGGAAGCTGCCGATCGTGACGCCGAACTGCTTGCGCGTCTTGGAATACTCCAGGGTCGCCGCGTTCAGCTCGCCGATCGCGCCGACCGCCTCGGCACAGAGCGCCCCGATGGCGCGGTCGCGGCAGGCTTCGAGCGCGGCAACGCCCTCGCCTTCTCTGCCGAGCAATTCCCCGCGCACGCCGCGCAGGCTAATCTCGGCCGCCCGGCGGCCGTCGATGGTCTTGAAGCTTTGCAGATCGAGATTGGCGGCGCGGCGATCGACCACGAACAGGCTGACGCCGCCGCGATCGTGGCGATGGCCCGAGGTCCGCGCGGAGACAATGAGATAGTCCGCCCAGGGCGCAGCGAGCACCGCCGTCTTCTCGCCGGTGAGGATATAGTCGTTGCCCTCGCGGCGCGCGATCGTGGTGACGGTGGCGAGATCGAAGCGCGAGCCCTTCTCGGTCCAGGCCAGCGCCCAGAGCTTCGTTCCCGAAATGATGTCGGGGATGAAGGCCTGCTGCTGCGCTTCGGAGCCGATCTGCTCGATCAGGCTGCCGGCAACGACGACCGTCTCGACGAACGGTTCGACCACGAGGTGGCGACCGAACTCCTGCATGATGATCATGGTCGCAAGCGGGCCGCCGCCGAGCCCGCCTGCGACTTCCGAGAACGGCGCGGCGAGCAGACCGAGCTCGGCAAATTCGGCCCATTGCTTGCGGCCAAGACCTTCCTCGCTCGCGACGATCTTGCGACGGGCGTCGAAATCATACTGGTCGCGCAGCAGCCGCTGGACGCTGGACCGCAATAATTCCTGCTCTTCCGTGAACTGGATATCCATCCGATCCTCGTTGCCTTGTAGCTAGAGACCAAGCACCGCCTTGGCGATGATGTTGCGCTGGATCTCGTTCGAACCGCCGTAGATCGAGAGCTTGCGCGAGTTGAGGTACTTCTCCGACGCCGTATGGCCGTAATCCGGACCCGGCATGAAGCGATTGGCGCTGACCGGATGCTCGCGGATCGCCAGTCCGTAATTGCCGAGCGCCCGATGCGTCAGCTCGGTGATATCCTGGAAGATCTCGGTGCCGCGGATCTTGAACAGCGAGGCAGCCGGTCCCGGATCGATGCCGCGCGCCATCTGGGCGACGACACGCAACTCGGTTGCCTCCAGCGCCAGCACGTCGAGCTCGACGCGGGTGATGTCCCTGATGAATTCCAGATGCGCCGGATCGTCGTCCGGGATTTCGGCTTTCACGATCTTCTTCAGCCGATCGATGTAACGCGTCGAACGGCCGATGCCGGCCATGCTGGTGCGCTCATTGCCGAGCAGGAATTTGGCGTAGGTCCAGCCCTTGTTCTCTTCGCCGATCAGGTTTTCGACAGGGACGCGGACGTTCTCCAAGAAGACGTCATTGACCTCGTGCGAGCCGTCGATGGTGATGATCGGACGCACGGTGACACCGGGCGATTTCATGTCGATCAGCAGGAACGAGATGCCGGATTGCGGCTTCGCCGCGGGATCGGTGCGCACCAGGCAGAAGATCCAGTCGGCATGCTGCGCCAGCGTGGTCCAGGTCTTGTGGCCGTTGACGACGTAGTGGTCGCCGTCGCGCACCGCCTTGGTGCGGACGGTGGCGAGATCGGAGCCGGAGCCCGGCTCCGAATAACCCTGGCACCACCAGTCCTCGCCGGAGAGAATCCGCGGCAAGAACTTCGCCTTCTGCGCCGCGTTGCCGAAGGTGTAGATGACCGGGCCGACCATGGTGACGCTGAACGCCAGCGGCGGCATGGTGCCGGCGCGCGTCGTCTCCTGCTCGAAGATGAAGCGGCGGGTGATCGACCAGCCGGGCCCGCCATGTTCCTTGGGCCAGAGCGGCGCGATCCAGCCCTTGTCGTGCAGGATGCGATGCCACAGCAGCATCTGCTCCTTGGAGAGATCGGTCTCCGGATTGGCGACGCGCATCTCCGCTGGATAATTGTCCTTGATGAACGCGCGAACCTCGTCGCGAAACGCCGCATCTTCAGGAGATAGCGCGAGCTCCATCTGACCTGCTCCCTACCACTTCTCGCCGAACGGCCGGATTTCCAGCTCGAAGGTCCAGGCGCTCTTCGGCTGCTGGTAGAGCTGCCAGTATGACGCGGCGACCGATGCGGGCGGCATCAGCAGATCGGGATTGTCGAGCGCGTCCGGGCCGAGGGCCTCGATGCGGCGCTGCCGCACCCATTCGGTGTCGACGCCGGAATCGATGATCAGGTGCGCGACATGAATGTTCTTCGGACCCAGCTCGCGCGCCATCGCCTGCGCCACCGCGCGCAGGCCGAACTTGGCGCTGGCAAAGGCGGCATAGCCGCTGCCGCCGCGCAGCGACGCGGTCGCGCCGGTGAAGAAGATGTTGCCCTCGCCGCGCGCCGTCATCAGCCGCGCCGCCTCGCGTCCGGCCAGGAAACCGGAATAGCAGGCCATCTCCCAGACCTTGCGGAACACACGCTCGGTGGTCTCCAGGATCGGGAAATTGACGTTGGCGCCGATATTAAAGATGCAGACCTCGAGCGGCGCGTGCTTGTCGGCGTCGTTGAGGAAGGCGGTGATCTCCTCCTCCTTACGCGCGTCGAGCGAGCGTGCATGGATCTCGCCGCCCGCGGCCTCGATCTCCTTGACCAGCGGCGCCAGCTTGTCGCCGTTGCGGCGGCCGGCGAAGATCGTGAAGCCCTCGGCGGCGAACTTCTTGGCAATCTCGCCGCCGATGAAGTCACCGGCACCAATGACGGCCACGGTCTTGTTTCTCTTCTGCATGGTGTTCTCCGGCCTCTTGCTTGAGTGAATGGTTCTGCTGAGGATGCGTCAGCTCTGGCTGCGCAGCGATTCCGCCAGCTTGTGCTTCAGGAGCTTGCCCGTCGATGTCGCGGGCAGCGCGTCCATCAGGATAATCTCCGACGGGCGCTTGTACGAGGTCAGTTGCGGAGCAACATGGGCCATCAGGTCCTGCACCGTCGTCGTCGACCCCTTGATCAGCTGCACGAAGGCGACGACTTCCTCGTTGCCCTCGACCGACCGGCCCACTACAGCGCATTGTACAACGGCATCATGCGTGCTCAGCACCGCCTCGATCTCGGCCGGATAGACGTTGAACCCGGAGCGAATGATCATCTCCTTGGTCCGCCCGACGATATAGAGGGCGTCATTCTCGAAACGGGCCAGATCGCCAGTGTTGAACCAGCCGTCGGGGTCGATCGCCTTGGCGGTCAGATCGGGCGCGCGGTAATAGCCCCGCATCACGTTCGGGCCCCGGACATGAAGTTCGCCGACTTCGCCTGGGGCAACCGGCTTGAGATCGCGGCCGACCAGCTTCGCTTCGAGGCCCGGCATGACTGCGCCGACCGCGTGGTCCGCCCGCGGATTGTCGGGCCGGACGCCGGAAATGCCCGGCGAGCACTCGGTGATGCCATAGCCGTTGAGCAACGGCAGTCCGAGCTCCTGCTCGACCCGGGATTTCAGTTCGAGGTCGAGCGGGGCGCCGGCCACCGAGATCACGCGCAAGCGGCCGCGATCGAGCTTCGGCAAGCCGGTATTGCGCCGGTATTCGAGCAGGCGCTGATAGGTTGCAGGCACACCGTTCAGGATGGTGATGCCCTCTTCGGCCATCGCCTTGACCAGCGCAGCCGGATCGTATTTTGCGACGAGACGCACGGTGGCGCCGACCATCAGGGTCATGGTCAGCAACGAGATGCCGACGATATGCGAGATCGGCAGCACGCAATACTGCACGTCATCGGCGGACATCTTGCGGAACGCCGCGGTGCCGCGGGCGCTGAACAGGAGATTGCGATGGGTCAGCATCACGCCCTTCGGCGTGCCCGTCGTGCCGGATGTGTAGATGAGGACCGCGACCTGATTGGCGCCATCGGCCTCGACCGGCTCGGCCACCGTGGCCAGGTTCAGGGCCGTGACCGCGATGCCGCGGAGCGGACCGACATCCTGAATGGCAGCCTCATAGCGCGCGGCATGCGCGGCTGCCTCCTGCGATACGTCCGCGGTGAGCAGCACGCGGCGCGCGCCGCTGTGGTCCCTGATCTGGTCGAGCTCACGCGGCGACAGCCGGGGATTGACCACGATCGACCAGACGTCGAGCCGGCTCGCGGCCAGGAGCAGGCAGGCGAGCGGAATCGAATTCTCGCTGACGATCATCATGCGGTCACCGGCGCGGATGCCGAGCGCCTGCAATGCGGCTGCAACGCGATCGACCGCCTGATCGAGCTCCCGATAGGTCAGCCGCATCTTATCGTCGATCAGCGCCGGATGGTTTGGCGTTGCCACGACATGATGATTGATCACCTCGTGGATGCGGTTGGGCAAGCCTTCCACACTTCCTTCGGCAAACTGGGTCAACGCCTGCACTGAAACCTCCCTGTCGCAGCCCTTCGGGCTTGATTTATTGGCTTAAGGACTCTCCCGCTCAGGCTGTCTTGCGCTGCCCCGCAGCCAACTGAGCGACGATCTCGTCCTCGACCTCGCGCAAGCGATCCTTGCCGAAGAAGATCTCGTCACCGACAAAGAAGGTCGGCGAGCCGAACGAGCCGCGCGCCACGGCGTTGCTGGTGTTGTCGATCAGCTTCTTCTTTACTTCGTCCTGCTGGGCGCGGGCGACGATACGGTCGATGTCGAGGCCCGAGGACAGGAAGGCTTCGCGGAATACCTGCGGATCGTCCATCTTCTTGGGCTCGGACCACATGTGGTGATAGGCGGCGCGGAAATAAGGCTCGAACAGGCCCTCGAAGTCGGCGGCGACGACGCCGCGCATCAGCATCAGCGTATTGACCGGAAAGAACGGGTTCGACTTGAACGTCGTGATGTTGTGGCGGCGCAGGAAACGCGCGGTCTCGAGCTCATTGTATTCGGGCTTGTTCTTGATCCCGCGCAGGGACTCGCCGGGCGACATGTTGCCGGTCGCCTTGTAGACGCCGCCGAGCAGCACCGGGACGTAGTCGAACTTCACGCCGGTCCGTTTCTCGATGCCCGGTAGCGCCAGTTCGGCGAGATAGGCGTTCGGACTTCCGAAATCGAAGTGGAATTCGACCTTGAGCGGAGCAGCCATGGAACGCCCTTCCCTTCGATTGGCAGCACTCGTTCGTCGCCACCGGTTGACCGTGGCCGGGACCATAAGTTCTATTTTAGAACTGTCAATATGATATTTGTCATGCAATAGCTCATGCGAAGGCATCCTATTGAAATCACATTAGTTCTATTTTAGAATTTTGCTTGCGATGCCATCGCAGATCGCAGGAGACGCCGATGAAATGGGATGCCCTCGAGGAGGAGCCGTGCTCGCTGGCCCGCACCGTGGCGGTGATCGGCGACCGCTGGAGCCTGTTGATCCTGCGCGAATGCTTCCTGCGCATCCGCAGGTTCGATGATTTCCAGGCGTCGCTCGGGATCACCCGGCATCTGCTCGCCGACCGGCTGAAGAAGCTGGTGCGATTCGGCGTGCTGCGCAAGATTCCCTACCAGGACGCGCCGAAGCGCTACGAATACATCCTGACCCAGAAGGGACTCGACCTCTATCCCATCATCATGTCGATCGTGCACTGGGGCAACATTCATATGGTCGACGCGCGCGGCCGGCCGTTGCTGCACGAACACAAGAGCTGCGGGAAGATGTTCGATCCCGTCATGGTCTGCTCGGAATGCGGCGAACCGCTGAGCGCGAAGGCAGTCCATGTGCATCCGGGCCCTGGCGCCCGGCGATCGTCCCCGGTTCACGCCAGCGCGCGGGAGCGCACCAAGCGAAACGCCGAGCAGGCCTAGGCTATCCTTGCAGAACCGGCGGCTGCGGCTGGCCGGCAGCCGTTCACCTCACCGCGATGGCGCAGTCATCAATGCGACGTTGCCGCCGAGCAGACAGCCGACCGGGCGGCCGCCAGCGAAGCCGATTCGGACGCGAATCTCCGACAGACGCCCCATGGCCCTGCCCTGCAAGATTCGAATCTCTTCGTCATTCGGAGCGACGAGGCCGCCATCGAGCAATCCGAAGGCCAGGGCTGCCGCGGCAATGCCAGTTGCGGCATCTTCGCGATAACCGGATGAGCGCGGGAACTGACGCGCCTCGAACAGGCGAGCCTCCCGGTCGATCACAGCAAACGGATAGAGTCCGGTGGATCCGATCCGACCGCACACCGCCTCGACGTGCTCGACCGCTGGATCGAGCGCATTCAGCGTTTCGGCCGACCGCATCGGGATCAAGGTCTTGATCCGCGATGTGACCGCATTGCACGGCGCCATCAGGCCGATCGCATCCGGCCCCACTGCTGTCTCTTATACACATCTACGACCGCTGGATCGAGCGCATTCAGCGTTTCGGCCGACCGCATCGGGATCAAGGTCTTGATCCGCGATGTGACCGCATTGCACGGCGCCATCAGGCCGATCGCATCCGGCCCCACTGCGAGGGCCCGCAGCACGTCATCGCGCTGGCTTGCAGTCAACGGGACGATCTTTCCCGCCGGCTGGGTGATCTCGACACTGGGCTCGCCCTGACGATTGCGGCTGATGAAGCCTGTGACGGGACCACTGCGCGTCGAAATCCGGATCGTGTCGCCGGATAACTTGCCATGGCGCGCCAGCAACCACAGCGCACCGATAGTGGCGTGGCCGCACATTTCCATTTCGTGGTTCGGAACGAAGAAGCGGAGCGTGGCATCGAAATCGTCGCTCTCCGGCGGCAACACGAAACCGGACTCGTGACCGTGGCGGCGCGCGACATCCTGCATCTCGGACGCGCTCATGCCGCTGGCATCCACCACGATGGGACAGGGATTGCCTCCCTGCCCATCCACCGTGAACACGCTGACCAGTTCGGCTGTCGTCATGATGTCGTTCCCCGCAGCCAAGCCGTGAACCTTTCTGGCCGGTCGCTATTTGACCAGCGTTGCGCCGGTCTCCGGATGCTGCAGCCAGCCGAGCAGCGCCTCGTGGAAACGTGCCGGCGCCTGGATCTGCGGCGAATGGCCGAGGTCGGGGAATTCGATCAGCTGGGCATGCGGGATGCGCTTGGCAGCCGCCTTGCCCAGCACCGGATAATTGCCGAGCGTTTTGCGGATCTCCGGCGGCGCGGTGTCCTTGGCGATCGCCGTGGTGTCCTTGTCGCCGACAAACAGCACGGTCGGCGGCTTGATCTGCTCGAACTCGTAGAACACCGGCTGGGTCGCAATCATGTCGTAGAGCCGCGCCGAGCTCGAGGCCACGGCGGCGCGACCGTCGCCGCGATACATCCCGGCCAGCATCTGCACCCACACCTCGTAAGACGGATCCCAAGTGTCGGCGTAATAGGTAGCGCGTTCATAGGCGCGGATGCTGTCTGCGGTGACGCGGGTCTCGCGCTGCATCCAGCCGTCGAGGCTGAGCCACGGCACGCCCTTGGCTTTCCAGTCCTCGAGGCCGATCGGATCGACCAGCACGAGGCGGTCGGTGGCGTCCGGATACATCAGCGCGTAGCGCATTGCCAGCATGCCACCGGTCGAGTGGCCGATCATGATCGAGCGCTCGATCCCGAGCGAGGCGAGCAGCGCGCGGCTGTTGCCGGCAAGCTGCTGGAAGGTGAACTGATAGCGCTCCGGCTTCGAGGATTTGCAGAAGCCTATCTGGTCGATCGCGATCACGCGATAGCCGGCGCCGCTGAGCGCCTTGATGGTGCCGTCCCAGGTCGCCGCGCAGAAATTCTTGCCATGCAGCAGCACCGCGGTCTGGCCGTTCGGCGTCGCTGGCTTGACGTCGAGATAGGCCATCTCGAGCTCCTGCCCCTGCGAGCTGAAGCGATAATGTTGCACCGGATAGGGATATTCAAAACCCTGCAACTCCGGTCCGTAGGCCGGCTCGGCGGCGGACTGCGCCAATGCGCTGGACGAACCGAGCGCGACGGTCGCAGCGACGGCAAGAAACAGGGCTTTCAGGTGCATCTCGACAGGTCCAACAATCAGGAGTGATCTCGTGATGCCGTAGCCGAACGGTTGGGCGCCATCCAGCGCCAACAGATGATTTGTTCGTGATCGGCTACAAACCCCGCTACGCCGGATCGAACGCCCGGATCGGCGGCAGATTGCCGTTGAAACGCTCCACCTCCACGGTCGTCAGCTGCCCGGTGCAGCCCTGCGCGAAAGATGACGTGCCGATGTCACGGGTCAGTACGTTCGGATTGCCGTGGACACAGAGCGGCGCGTCGTCCTCGGGGTCCATCGGATCGTACCATGCGCCGGTCGGCAACTGGACCACGCCGGGCGCGATGCCGTCGGTGACACGCACCGCAGCGAGGCAGGCCCCACGCGCATTGAACAGCCGGATGATGTCGCCATCGGCGATGCCGCGCGCCGCGGCATCGCGCGGGTTCATGCGCGCGACCTCGCGGCCGCGATGCTTGGCCTCCAGCGAATGCCCGCCGAAATCGAGTTGGCTGTGCAGCCGCGTCACCGGCTGATTGGCAACCAGAAAACACGGTGAGCCCGGCGTCGGAGTATCGGTCTTCCCGAGCCAGACCGGATGGCCCGGACAATCGGCATCGCCATGATCCGATATCTTCTGCGAGAAGATCTCGATGCGGCCGCTCGGCGTCGGCAGCGGACGTGCCAAGGGGTCCTCGCGGAAGCGGCGCAGCGAGCCGCCGTCGTCGAGATGTTGCGGCACGACCAGGCTGCCGCGCTCCCAGAACTCCTCGAAGCTGGGCGACTCGAGTCCGCGCGCGGCAAGCGCCTTGCGGGTCGGCTCGTAGAGACGTTCGAGCCACTCCCGCGACGTGCGCCCCTCAGTGAAGGGCTCGCGAGCGCCGAGCCGTTCGGCGAGATCGGCGAAGATGTCGTAGTCGTCGCGCGCGAGGCCGAACGGCTCGGCGATCCGGTGCATCGCGACCATCAAGGGATCGTTGGTCGAATAGCCGATGTCTTCGCGCTCCAGCGTCATGGTCGCGGGCAGCACGATGTCGGCGTGGCGCGCGGTCGCGGTCCAGGCGAGTTCATGCACCACCAGTGTGTCGAGCCGCGCAAATGCCTTGCGCAGCCGGTTGAGATCCTGGTGATGGTGGAACGGATTGCCGCCTGCCCAATAGACCAGGCGGATATCCGGATAGGTCCGCGTCTCGCCATTGTAGCGATAGCTGGTGCCCGGATTGAGCAGCATGTCGGCGATGCGCGCCACCGGAATGAAGTCGGCGACGCCGTTGCGGCCCTGGCCGAGCGTCGGCCCCGGCACGGCGTTGACGCGGCGACCGTAATAGCCGATCGCGCCAAGTGAATAGGCGTAGCCGCCGCCGGGCAGGCCGATCTGGCCGAGCGCTGCCGCGAGCACCATGCCCATCCACACCGGCTGCTCGCCGTGCTCGGCGCGCTGCAACGAATGCGACACGGTGATCAGCGCGCGCCGCCCGGCGAGCCGGCTGGCGAGCGCCTTGATCGCGCTGGCGTCGATGCCACAGATCGCTGCGGCCCACTCCGCGCTCTTCGGCTGCCGATCGCTTTCACCGGTCAGATAGCGCAGGAAGACGGGCCAGCCTTCGGTATAGCGATCGAGGAACGCGTGATCGTGCAGGCCTTCGGCAACGAGCGTGTGGACGATGCCGAGCATCAGCGCGGTGTCGGTGCCGGGTGTCGCCGTCAGCCATTCGGCACCGGCCTCGACGGGCAGATCGTCGCGCAGCGGGCTGACCAGGATAAACTGGCAGCCGCGGCGGTGCGCCGCTTCCATGGCGCCGCGCTCGACATGCTTGCTGATCGAGCCGCCGGCAACCATCGAGTTCTTCAGCGCCATGCCGCCGAACGCCAGCACGATGTCGGTCTCGGCCGCGATCTGCTCCCAGGTGACGTTGCGCTTGGTGATGTCCTCGTAGCCCTGTCTCTTATACACATCTAGATGTGTATAAGAGACAGCGACATGCTCGCTGATGCTGCCGCCGGCCACCATGCTGTTCTTCAGCGCCATGCCGCCAAAGGCCAGCACGATGTCGCTATGCTCGGCGATCTGGTCCCAGGAGACGTTGCGCTTGGTGATGTCCTCATAGCCGCCGNGGCCGACGTGCTCTACCAGAGTGCGAGCTATTCGGGTGTCGATACCGGTGAATACATCCTGCACGGCGACGACCTGATCGGCGCGGCCTTTACCCTCAGCAAGGCTACATCGATCACGGCGATCGGCGCGCAGTTCGGTGGATATCCGTCCGGCAGCATCTTCGGCGCGATCGTTTCGCTGAACCCGCAGACACTGCTCCCGAGTTTCGCGAAATCCGATCTCGCCAGCAACAGCCTCGCGCATGTCGTGTTCGCGGTGCCGCAGGCCACCGCAATCGATCTGTCGCAGCCGCTGTCCCTCACCCTCCTCTTATACACATCTAGATGTGTATAAGAGACAGCTTCAGCGCCATGCCGCCGAAGGCGAGCACGATGTCGGTTTCACCAGCGATCTGCTCCCAGGTGACGTTGCGCTTGGTGATGTCCTCGTAGCCTGTGAGGATCTGCGGCAGCAGCACCGAAGATGCACCGGACGAATAGGTGTTCACCGAGCGGACATAGCCGCCGAGTGCGACGTTGAGAAAACGATGCACCTGGCTCTGGGCGTGATGGAAGCGGCCGGCGCTCGACCAGCCATAGGAGCCGCCGAACACCGCGCCGGGGCCGATCGTGTCCCGAATGCGCGTCAGCTCGTCGCCAAGGAGATCGAGCGCCTGCTCCCAGCTGACCGAGACGAATTCATCGCGGCCGCGGCGATCATCGGGCCCGGGCCCCCGCTCAAGCCAGCCGCGGCGGATCGCCGGCTGGGCAATGCGCGCCTGGTGGCGCAGCGCGCCGGGGAAATTGTTGATGATGCCGTTCGGATCGGGGTCGCCGGCATAGGGCCGGACTTCGAGACCACCTTTGCCAAGACGCGCCGAAAACACACCCCAATGCGAGGTATGCGGCTTGAAACCATCCGACAGATCGAGACCGGGATCGGGATAGCCAATGGTTTCGCTCATTCAGGGCATCCTTCGAAACAGGCTGTCGAGCCCGTCAGAAATATGTCGCCAGTATAACGATCCACTCCCCGATGTCTGTAGTTTCAGGATTGTCGGATATGCAGGACGCGATGCGCGATTGCGCGCAACGCCACATCAAGGAGAGCCGATGCATTGTCCAGTCGTCTTTCTCGCGGCGGACTTGAATAGAAGCGGACGGAAGCAAGCAGCGCGTCGCGCTCGAGATAATGTCCGCAGCGGAATACCACTGGATATAATTTCCCGCGAATAATGTGCCCGCGATAATTGATTCATCGCCCCCTGCGGCGAGTTGTCACAGCTGCGTCATATGCTCCCATTAATCGAAAAAACGTTTCAAATGGGGGCGATATAATGCACAGAAAATCGAGAATATTGCTGAGTACCACGGTGCTTGGCGCTTCGGCACTCATCCTCGGCAATTCGCCGTCTCAGGCGTTCGAGTTCCTGCCGGGAAATCTCGTCATCAGCACGGTTTCAGGGACAACGCTGGACAGCGCGTCGGCAATCACGCTGAAGCAGTTCACGCTGAGCAACAACGGGACCACGGCAACCGCCGCCGGCTCCCTTGTTCTGCCGCAGACCACCGTGGGCGCCAATTCGGCGATCTCCGGTGAATACGGATCGGCGTCGGAAGGAATCCTGCAACGTTCCGTCAATGGACAGTATCTGACGATCGCGGGTTACGGCGTCAACGCCAACACGTTCAATTCCGCCCCTTCGACCACCTACGGCACCTCGGCCCTTGGCCAGACCACCAGCCTGACGGCGGCCCAGCAGACCGGCACGCCGGTCACCACGGTGGCGCGCGTGGTCGCGCTGATCGGGGCCAATGGCAGCGTCGACACGACGACAGCGCTGACCGGCGTCTTCAACCAGAACAACCCGCGCAGCGTCGCCACGGTCGACGGCAGTTCGTTCTACGTCTCCGGCCAGGGCGCCTCGAAGACCGATCCAACGCAAGGCGTGTTCCTGGCGAGCAGGGGCGCCACCACCGCGACTGCGATCGACAACTCCACCGATACCCGAGTCGTGTCGATCGCCAATACCGGCAGTGGCAACCAGCTTTACGTCTCGCGCGACTACAATCCGCCGGGCAGCGGTGCGCAGAACTTCACCAATGTCAGCAACCTGACCAATAGCTCCGGCGGCTTGCCCACGAGCTCAAGCGGCCTCGTCACGACGCACATCACGCCACCGGCGAGCCCGTTCTCCAGCGGCGGAAACAACGGCTCGATCAACCTCACGGCGAGCCTTGCCAACGGCGTCAACAACGCCCGGATCGGCTCATTCGTCTATCTGAGCCCGGAGCAATACTTCTTTGCCAACTCGACGACGCTCTATGTCGCCGACAGCGGGCAGCCCAAGAACGGCAACGCCAACAAGGCGGCGCTCGGCGAAGGCGGTCTGCAGAAGTGGAGCCTCGTGAGCGGCAAATGGGTGCTGGACTACGATCTGGTCAAGGGCCTGAGCCTGGTCAACAACGCCAATGCCAACGCGAACAATCCGACTGCGCCGGGCGTGACCGGTCTTCTCGGATTGACGGGCAAGGTCGTGAACGGCCAAGTCGAACTGTTCGCGACCAGCTACGGCCTCAACGAATTGTCGCCGAGCTACCTCTACCAGATCTCCGATACGTTGAGCTTCACCTCGATCAGTCAGGCCGGCAATGAGCAGTTCAACACGCTGTATGCCGCCGGTCCCGGCGAGTCGATCCGCGGCGTGTCCTTTGCACCTGCGGTTCCGGAGCCTTCGACCTGGACCATGCTGATYGCCGGCTTCGCCGCGATCGGCTTCCTGGGCTATCGCCGTCGCAACAAGGGGACGCTCAACGCGGCCTCCCCTTGCACGGGCCTGATCGGATAATTCCCGAAACCACGTCTGCCGGGGCCCGCACGTCGCGCGCGCTCCGGCGGGACTGGCGCAGGGTCTCGCATGGCCCTGCCATCCTGCCGGTCTGAGCGCCGGCCAATCATCCCGACTAACCATTCCGTGAACGCCGGGATTCTTCGAGAGACTGTCACAGAGCCGCAGCAACAACGCACCTAGTTTAAGTCCGGTGCAATTAAGTAAAATGGACCCGCAAAAATGCGTAGCAAACTTCTCCTGGCCTCGGCCCTCGCGGCGAGCTTGGTCTCGTCGGCATTCTCGGCCGCGCAAGCCGCCACCCTGACCTTCGACTGGTCGCTGACCGGACCCGCCTCCAGCTTCGGCGGCTTCTACGGCACCGGCTCCGGCACCCTGACGGTGACCACCGGTACCAACGGCGACATCCTGACGAGCTTCCTCGGCGAGGTGAATGGCAAGTCCATCACCGCCCTGCTGCCCGGCGCCGACAATCTGATCTTCCCGATCGGGTCATCGTTTGGCTCCGGCTCGAACAGCTATGTGAGCGCCGCGAACATCGACACCACCGGATTCAAGTTCCAGACCTCCGACGGCACCTACCAGATTTTCAGCTTCTACGCGCCGAACTCGACCGACGTGACCCCCGGCAACAACTACGGTGAAATCGCTCCCGGCGGCTTCGGCGTCGGGACCTTTGCGTTGACCGCCGCCGTTCCGGAGCCGTCGACCTGGGCGATGATGCTGCTCGGCTTCGTTGGGCTATCCTTCCTCGGATATCGCCGCCGCTCTGCCAACGCAGCGGCGTAATCTCACGACGACATCGATCGCCGCCTTGGCGGCATCGCGCTCCAGGCCTCGATGCGTGACCGCGTCGAGGCCTTTTGCGTGATCCTGCGACCTGCAATTCCGGTGAACGGATCCCGCTTCTCATACCACGCAGCGAGCAGGACATCCTGCACGCACGGATGGTTAATGCCTCGGGCAGAGCAGCACGCCCGTTGATCGGCTTCCAGGAAGCAACCGCGCCGATCGTCGAACAATTTGAGGCCGATCGTTACGACGCTCGGGCAACTTCATCTCCGCCTCGAATAAACCAACGCCGGCAAAACCATTTGTCCGCGATATTATACATGCTACTGTCATCAACGGCGAAGTTTGCGAGGCATAATGAAGGGCATCATACTCGCCGGGGGAACTGGAACGCGTCTTTATCCAGTCACGACCGTCGTTTCGAAGCAGTTGCTRCCGGTTTTTGACAARCCAATGATTTACTATCCGCTCTCGACACTCATGTTGGGAGGAATCCGGGATATTCTGATCATCTCGACGCCGCAGGATAAGCCGCTGTTCCAGCGCCTGCTCGGTGACGGCTCGGAGATTGGCCTCAACTTCTCCTACGCCACGCAGGAGACCCCGCGCGGGCTGGCCGACGCGTTCATCGTTGGCCGCAGCTTCGTCGGCAACGACAGCGTCGCGCTCGTCCTCGGCGACAACATCTTCTATGGCCATGGCCTGCCCGAGATGCTGGCGCGGGCAACGGCGCGACCGAGCGGCGCCACGGTGTTCGGCTATGTCGTCAACACGCCTGAACAGTACGGCGTGATCGAGTTTGACGCGCAGGGCAAGGCGCGCTCGATCGAGGAAAAGCCGCGGGTCCCGAAGTCGAATGTCGCCGTGACCGGACTCTATTTCTACGACAATGACGTGCTCGACATCGCAGCTCAGTTGAAGCCGTCCCCACGGGGTGAGCTCGAGATCACCGATGTCAACCGGGCCTACCTCGATCGCGGAGATCTGTTTGTCGAGGTGCTCGGCCGCGGTTTCGCATGGCTCGACACCGGCACCCACTCGTCATTGGTCGAGGCCAGCCACTTCGTGCAGATTCTCGAGCAGCGCCAGGGCTTGCGCATCGCCTGCCCCGAGGAGATTGCGCTGCGGCGCGGGTTCATCACGCTGGAGGAGTTCAATCGCGCCGCGGAGAAGACCGCCAAAAGCAGCTACGGAGAGTATCTGAAATCCGTCGCCCGTTCCTTCACCAACTAGCCGGCTAACCGTGCGCTTCGACAATCTCACCATTCTCGTAACCGGAGGCGCGGGCTTCATTGGCTCGGCCGTCGTGCGTCACCTCCTCGCAGACACCGGCGCACGGGTCGTGAACGTCGACAAGCTGACTTACGCCGCCAATCTCGACTCCCTGCCCGGCGCCTCCGGCAATCCGCGCTATGCGTTCGAGCAGCACTGCATCTGCCAGGCGGAGGCGCTGCGCCGCATCTTCGAGACCTACCAGCCGAGCGCGGTGATCAATCTGGCCGCCGAGAGCCATGTCGACCGGTCGATCGACGGGCCTGGCGATTTCATCCAGACCAACATCGTCGGCACCTTCACCCTGCTCCAGGAAGCCCTGCGTCACTGGCGCGGCCTCTCACCGGAGGCGAAGGCACGATTTCGCTTTCTCCACGTGTCGACCGACGAGGTGTTCGGATCGCTCGGTGAGTCCGGCCTGTTTTCCGAGACCAGCGCCTATGCGCCGAACTCGCCCTACTCGGCCAGCAAGGCGTCGTCGGATCATCTGGTCCGTGCCTGGCGGGAAACCTACGATCTGCCCACCATCGTCACGAACTGCTCCAACAATTACGGCCCCTATCACTTTCCCGAAAAGCTGATCCCGCACATGATCATCAAGGGGCTCGCCGGCGAACCCCTCCCGGTCTATGGCGACGGCCGCAACATTCGGGACTGGTTGTATGTCGAGGATCACGCCAGGGCGCTCACGCTCGTGCTCGAGCACGGCCGGATCGGCGAGACCTACAATATCGGGGGCCGCAACGAGCGAACCAACCTCGACGTGGTCGATACGATTTGCGAGCTGCTTGACCAGCTTGCGCCCGGTCCGGCTTCCAGGCGGAACCTGATCTCATTCGTGACTGACCGGCCCGGCCATGATCGACGCTATGCGATCGATGCGTCGAAGCTCGAGCGTGAACTTGGCTGGAAGGCCAAGGAAGACTTCGACAGCGGATTGGCCAAGACCGTCCGCTGGTACCTCGAGAACCGCGTCTGGTGGCAGGCGATCCTGGATCGGGGATATCACCAGTCGCGCATCGGGCTGGGATAGCGGTACGTCAACACCGGATCGGGCACGCAAGGTCCGCAGAGCGCGCCCCCGGCGCCCTCTCAGGCGGCAACATCCAGCGCTCCCGGTCGCGGAATTTCAATCCGCATGTTTCGTCCGATTTAATTGTTGCTTCATGGAAACGTCGCGTTGACTGGTTAATGAACAGTTTCTGTTCAATTGACGGAGTTAAATATGTTCCAGAAGACAACGGGTTGGCGCGCCGCGGCGTTTGCCTTGATTTGCGCCGCGACRATGTCGYCGTCCCCCTCGAAGGCCGACGTGCTCTACCAGAGTGCGAGCTATTCGGGYGTCGATACCGGTGAATACATCCTGCACGGCGACGACCTGATCGGCGCGGCCTTTACCCTSAGCAAGGCKACATCGATCACGGCGATCGGCGCGCAGTTCGGTGGMTATCCGTCCGGCAGCATCTTCGGCGCGATCGTTTCGCTGAACCCGCAGACMCTGCTCCCGAGYTTCGCGAARTCCGATCTCGCCAGCAACAGCCTCGCGCATGTCGTGTTCGCGGTGCCGCAGGCCACCGCAATCGATCTGTCGCAGCCGCTGTCCCTCACCCTCGGACCCGGCACCTATGGCGTGGTGTTCGGTTCGGGCCTGTTCGGAGCCACCGGCTATGCCGGATTGGGCGGACAGAACGATCCGGTCGGGTCATCCACCCTGTTCCGATCCTTCTTCTCGGACGGCTGGAGCCATTTCTCCGACAACGGCGTGCGGCTGTTCGTCGAGGGGCAGGTCGCGGCGGTGCCCGAAGCTTCGACGTGGGCCATGCTCATCGCAGGTTTCGCGACGGTCGGGTTCCTCGCCTATCGGCGCCGCAACGACGCCCCGCTCAAGGTCGCTTGATCGTGGCGATCGTCGGCACCTGCATCGACTGCCTGCCGGCGTCGGCCAACCTCGGCGTGACGCTGGCTTTCGCGATGTTCGGCTTGGCCGTCGCCATTTACCGAACCGCCTGAGCGACGACCAGATCGCCAATCAGAAGACCGCCCGCTGGGCGGTCTTTTTTATTCGGCAGAATCCGTGAAACTGAAACCGATCTACCGCCGACCGCGGCAGGCGCGCTCGACGCAAAGCTGGTAGTCGTTGTCGCAATTTTGAATGCAGGCACCGGATCCATTGCATTTGGTCACGCATGTCGTGCGGTCGGTCGCGCACATCGCGCAATACGACTGCGCGATAACCAGCTTCCCGTTCTCGAGCCGGATGCCGTTTGCGCTGTGGGCAGCCGTCCCGGCGCCGGTGAGCATCAGCAACGCCAGGCAAAGCGCTCCAACAATTCGCATAGCACCCTCAAGCGGGAAACGCCGCGCACGCGCCCGGCAGCCCGTCATCAAACGATATGTGATTGAATCCCGCGCGACAACGCCGCGGCCCGGAACCATCATGACGTCCAAGTGAACCGCAACGCGGTCCAGACCCATCGTCACCAGAAGAACGGCCACCACCGGTAGCGGTAGGCCGGGCTGCCGTAATTGCCGGGCCCGGTATACGGCCCGGAGAAATTGTTATCGCCGTAGACCCATTTCGCRACGGGCCGCCGCACCGCGGGACGATAGCAATGGCCGCTYTCCCTGCACACGACCTTGGCTTCCGTCACCATTGATGCAGCCGGAGCCAGCCYCAACTGGCTCSACGCCGGCARAGCCTCCGCKCGCGACGYSATCAGGAGGGCCGAAGCGATCGCAATCGCAAATACCGTTCGCATGTCAGTTTCTCCAGCCAGACACGACAGGCGACCAACCCTTGGCCCAACCGGCTGGACGGTCTTCCCGTATGAGGATTAACTTCAGAATCGCAGTTGCTTCGTCAATTGGAGTTAATGTTATTCACCCGCTTGGGGATTGGCTAGTGTCATATCGGCTGGACCTGAAGCCCGCGACAGGCCGCCAAGACCATTTCGAGACCCCGGATGGCCGGCGTGGCGTCGCCGGCCACACCCAACGAGGGCGATATTTGCCCGGCCGAGGCAGCGACATTTACCACGCAGCGATCCGATCGGGCCGCACGCTTTTCAATCGGTCGCGGGATGCTATGACACAATTGCGCCTGCTGCTTCGGGCGCCAGCTATCGCCGCAAGTGGAGACATTCTTGTCCTGCAAGGCCGGAAATTCGAGAACGGAAGCCGCGTCACGGGCCCGGTCGCGCGTCCTGCATTGGACGCAGGGCGCCTGCGTTGCAATTGCACTGACGGCGAGTGCGGCTGCCGCGCAGGAGATCGGGCGRCTCTACGCCACACGACCGCCCCCGGGCTCTGCCTTCCTGCGTATCGTCAACGCCGCGCCGACAGCGGTCGCCAAGCTCAACGGCAGCGATTTGCCGGTCGACAAGAACGCCGTCGCAAGCCGTTATCGTGTGGTCCGCGCCAACGAGCCGATCAGGCTGGCGGTCGACGGCGTGACCATCGAAGTTGCGACCAAGCCGCAGGCCGACCAGTTCTACACCATTGCCATCGCTGTCTCTTATACACATCTAGATGTGTATAAGAGACAGGTTCTACACCATTGCCATCGCGCGTGACGGCAAGACCTGGAGCAGCACTGCGATCGACGAAGGACAGGGCAGCGCCAACGACCTGAAGGCACAGCTGCGCTTCTTCAACCTTGCCGGCAAGTGCGACGCTTCGCTGCGCATCGCCGACGGCCCTGTCGTTTTCGACGCCACAGCGTTCGGACATTTCAATTCGCGCACCATCAACCCGGTCCAGGCCAAGCTCGAGGCGACCTGCAACGGCGCCAGTGCCGCCTTGACGCTTCCTCAACTGCGCTCGGGCGATCATTTCAGCCTGTTCCTCGTGGAAATTGCCGGCAAGCCCGCATTGGTCGGACAATTCGACGAGACCGAGCCGTATCGAGACCAATAGGTCGCAGCGAACATGGTCTTCGTCAGCGACTCCTTCGTYTTCGTCTTCCTGCCAYTGTTCCTGATCTGCTACGCGATCGCGCCGCCGTTCCTGCGCAATTTCACGATCCTGTTCTTCAGCCTGGTGTTCTAYGGCTGGTGGCGGCTGGATTTCCTGCCCCTGCTGATCATCATCGCGTCCTGGTCGTGGMTCACCGGCTTGTGGATCGCGCGGGCCTTCGGGCCGCAGCGGCGCCTGGCGCTGYTGGTCGCRATTGCGCCKCCGCTGTTCGGCCTGATCTATTTCAARTACGTCAATCTGTTCGYGGARAGCGCGATCGAGCTCGGCGCTCCGATCACGMACTGGTCRCCGATCCCGCTGCCGATCGGYCTGTCATTTTTCGTGTTCGGYGCGATCTCRTACTCCGTCGACGTGTTCAGGAARACSGTTGCCGCCGAGCCCAATYTGATCAACTACGCGACCTATCAGGGGATGTTCGGCCATCTCGTGGCCGGCCCSATCGTCMGGTACCGATCGGTCGCCGAGMGACTGAAGGCACGMATCTTCGACGTCTCGGAATTCGCCGAAGGCCTGCGGCGCTTCATGCTCGGCTTYGCGCAGAAGGTGCTGATCGCCGATACGCTGGCGCCGCTGGTGGAGGCCGGCTAYGCRCTGCCATCGCCCTCGACCTTCGACACCRTCGTCACGGTCGCRGCYTACACGCTKCATCTCTACTTYGACTTCTCCGGCTAYAGCAGCATGGCGATCGGACTGGGSTTGATGGTCGGCCTCAAATTCCCSGAGAATTTCGACAAYCCCTATCTGAGCTGYTCGCTCACCGAATTCTGGCGCCGCTGGCACATCAGCCTGTCGAGCTGGYTGCGSGACTATCTSTACATCCCTCTYGGYGGAAACCGCGYCGGCCGSTTCCGCTCCTACCTCAATYTGATCGTGACCATGGCGCTYGGCGGCCTYTGGCACGGCGCAAGCTGGACCTTCATGATCTGGGGCCTGTGGCAYGGCATGGGRCTCGTSGTSGCSCGGATCTGGGCCGCGRCRCAGMTGCCGCGTATCCCTCCACTGCTCGGGCACGYCGTCACCTTGATGTTCGTGATGCTTGGCTGGCTGYTGTTTCGCGCCCAGGACTGGCAGACYGCCGCMACGATGTTCKACGGCCTGATCGGGCGCAAYGGYGCMAMCMTGTCGAAYGGYTTTCTGGCSGCGATCAGGCCGATCGAGATCGTCACRCTGTTCGCCGGYATCGCGCTCGTCTACCTGCCGTTGCTRAGCARRCTGCTGCCGTCACGRGCSACGCTGATCGAAAARCCGCCGTTCCTGCTCGCGGCCTGCCTSTGGTTCTGGTCGCTCTGGGTCATGCAGRGCCGCACCGTCATTCCATTCCTCTATTTCCAGTTCTGACCGATGATGGCCGATCTCGCAAAAATACTGGTCGTGCTGGCAACCATYTTCGYCGGCTTCGGCTCGGTCGTCRTCAGGGGCGGCGACMAYCTCCTCACGATCCTGMAGTCRGCRSGGCTSGAYGATTATCTGTCGGGCCGGCTTGCCGGAAAGATCGACCGCGCCGTRTTCGACGCGATMCCCAGAAGCGCCCCGCTGGACGCTCTSGCCGCCGGAMTTCTCTACCGCGGTCTGCACGATGCGGGATCGCAGGTSTGGGCRGGCTGCGGCGAYTGGCTGTTCTCGGCYGAGGAATTGCGCGTCGATCGGCAYGATGCCGCCAACATCGATGCYCGCCTCCGSCTGTTGCCGAAACTGGTCCACGCGATCWCCAGCCGCGGCATCCTGCTGRTCGTCGTCCCCGTTCCGGACAAGGCCGAGCAGCTGGAAGGCCAGCTGTGTGGCCTGACGGCGACCGCATCGCGCAGGCGCGCAACACGCTGGTCGGAGGCGGCTGCGACACTCGATCTCCTGCAACCTGACCTGCACCAGGRSTGGCCCAARCCAGGYTATTGGCGGACGGACACGCATTGGGACAATTCCGGYGCCGCRTTCGCSGCGAACGCGGTCGCGGMCGTSRTCAAYGRCAAGCTTGGACGAGGCTCGGAGCCCATCAAGCTTGTCACSGGCCAGCCACACSARCGMCCCGGCGAYCTYGCCCGGCTWGCGGGCCTTCTGGATGCGCCGCGCTGGCTTGGSCCGGTSGTGGAATATGCGCCCGARATCAAGCTCGATATCCGCCGTGCCGGCGGYTTGCTCGACGAGGCARGCGCCCCGTCSGTRCTTCTCGCCGGCTCCTCCTTTTCGCTCAACTCCAGCTTCATCGAATATTTGCAGACGGCKCTSGGGCGGGAGGTCGGCCAGGTCAGTCAGGCCGGYGGCGGATTTGCCGGCGCATTGCTYGAKGTGCTGCAACAGAAGCCMGCGATATTGGCGTCCACCAGGGTTGTGATATGGGAGTTGCCGATGCGATCGCTTGTCACCCCCCTCACAGATGCCGAGCGTCGAATGCTCGAAGCGGACGCGACCTAAGTGCGATATCCCCTTGCAACGTGCGTTGCCGCAATCGCGGCGCTGATGATCATGGCGACCGTTGGCGCCTCCGCCAGGGATGCGGTCCTGGAAGGCAAGCAAAACTGGCTGTTCGCCGGTTGGGAAAGCCTGACCGAGACCAAGCCCGCATCCGAAAAAGCGGACATCGAACTGATCGCCGAGGCGAGCCGCCTGCTCGCACAAAAGGGCACCAAGCTGATCGTCGCGATCGTTCCGCTGAAGCCGCGCTATTACGAGAGCCTGCTGCCCGACGGGGCGCGGATATCGGACGACATCCGCAAGCGATATGATTCCCAACTGGTCGAACTGAAGACCGCCGGGGTCACGGCGATCGACCTCAGGGACGCGTTGAAGAGCGTGGTCGCGGCCAAGAAGGAGGTGTTCTACCGCGCCGACTTCCACTGGACGACGTTTGCGGCGGAGGCCGCCGCGGACCAGGTCGCGGAATTCATCAAGGCCGCCGGTCCGCTGCCCGGAAAGCCTGGCTCGGGCATGCAACTCGGCGAGTGGATCACCGATCGGCATCTCGGGGACCTCGCGGCGAATTTCCTCACCCCCGAGCAGAAGCGTCGCATCGGCCCCGAATCATACGTCATCCGCACGCCCGGAAAGGCGGGCGGCGACTTGCTCGATGCTGCGCCAGCGCCGGTCGCGGTGGTGGGGAACAGCTTCGTGCAGCCCTATTTTGGTTTCCCGCAGCGGCTCTCCAATACGATCGATCGTCCGGTGGCGCTGAAATGGAATCCGGGCGACGTGGGTCCCTGGATGACGCTGCTTCAGTTTCTGAAATCTCCGGACTTCCAAGGCAATACGATCAGATATCTGGTCTGGCAGTTCAACGAGGCGCAGCTTCAGAACGGTCCGGATACGGCCGGCGAGTGGGCCGCAGCCAGCGTCATGAGCCCCGCGGATTGGCGCTCCCGCCTCTCCGAAGCCCTGCGCAACTGACCGATTTGGTTAATATTCAGCACTGCGCCGGCGCCTCTCAAAATGCGCAGCAAAAACATCACAACCGGCAAAAAAGTGAGGAAATGAAACGACATCGGCCGCGACCAAACGGCCGACTGCGGCAATTGCGGTTTCCCTGAATGGCCGGCTCGGATAGATTTGAGAGCTATTTAACGGGTTCCGCATATCGCTGTTGCATGGGCATCTGGGGGGCAAAGAAATCGGTATGGACCGGCGCAAGGGCGACCCTTGGAGCGCTCTTGCTCGCGGCTGTGCTTTGCCCGGCGGGACATGCGCAGGCTCCGGACAACGGTCCTCCGCTGGAGGGCGAAGCCTACAACGCCGCCGCCGCGGCCTACGGCTCCTTCAGTCAGGGTGACTATCGCGGCTCCGCCGAGCATGCGGCGGTGGCCGTCGGCCTGCGGCCCGATGTGCTGCGACTGAGACTGCTGCTGATCGACGCCCTGGTTGCCGCCGGCGACCTGGCCAAGGCCGACCAGGCCACCACCAAGGCCATGACGGACTTCGCCGGCAACCAGGAATTGGAGGCGCGCCAGGCCAACATCCGCCAGCGCCTGGCCCAGGCACCGGCCGGCGAAGGCTACAAGGCGCTGGAGCGCGGTGATGCCAAGGCCGCAGTCCGCTCGGCCCGCAAGGCGGTCGAGTACGCCCCCGACCAGATGTCGTATCGGCTGCTGCTGCTGAGCGCCCAAATCGCCGACAACAACCTGCAAGACGCGATCGCGACCGCGACCGACGCCAACAAGCTCGACCCGGGCAACTACGTGCCGCTGGTCTGGCGCGGCTATCTGAACCAGAAGCTCGGCAACCGGGCCCAGGCGATCGCCGATTTCAACGCCGCCCTTGCCGTCCCCGGCCTCACCGATGTCGAACGGAAGAATGTCCGCCTGATCGCTGCCGACGCGGCGCTGGCGTCTGGCGACTCTCGCGCGGCGAAAGACCTGCTGTCGGATTATTCGAAGACCGATCCGGCCGTCGTCAACCGCGCGGCCGACGCGGACGCCGTGGCCGACAAGAAGGCGACCTTGAAGGGCGACGGCAAGGCGATGCCGATGCCGGTGCAAAGCTGCCGCGACACGCCCTATGGCTCGGTTTGCAGCCTCGAAGCCCCCTTGGTCCAGAACATCGCAATCCCGATCGACAAGGCCGCCGAGGGCTTCGAAGCCGCCGGCAAGGCCTATGAAGCCAGCCGGGCCAAGAATTATTCGCTCGCCGTCGAGGAAGCCCGCAAGGCGGTGGACGACAGCCCGAACCTGGTGGCGAACCGCCTCTTGCTCATCAACGTGCTGCTGAGCGCCGGCCGGCCCGTGGAGGCGGAAGCAGAGGCCAGCAAGGCAATCGCGCAAGGTCTGGGGAATGCCGAGATCTTCGCGCAGCGCGGCAACGCCCGCAACCTGCAACACAATGCGCGCGGCGCGATGGCCGACTGGGAGACCGCGCTGCATCGCGGCCTGTCCCCGGAGCAGGCCCGCACGGTCCGTCTCTCGCTTGCCGACGCCGCGCTGGCGGCAAAGGACCCCAGCCGTGCGCTGCGCGCGCTGCAAGGCCTGCCGCAGAGCTACGATCGTGCGATCCGCCGGGCCTATGCGTTGCAGGCACTGGGGCGGAAGGAAGAATCCATCGCCCAGTTCAAGGCCGCCGAGCAGATGGCCCCCAACCCGGCCAAGCGCGACGAGGCGCTGCGGGCGCAGATCAACACCCTGCTCGAGCTCCAGCGCAAGGCGGAAGCCCGCGCGATGTTTGACCAGGCGATCGCGCAGGGCCGCCTGCGCACGGTCCGGGACGCCGATCTGGCCTATCTCGCGGTTGCCGTCGGCAATGATCAGGTCGCCCTTGCCCTGTTCGATCGCGCCCATGCGACGGGGCAACTGCCGCCGCGCGCGACCATCGATGCCGGCTACACTGCGATGCGCCAGTTCCAGAATCCGAAAGCCATCGCCTATTTGAAGGAAGGCATCGACGCCAAGGCCGACGGCCGCCTCGCGATCGACGATCAAAAGCTGTTCGAGACCCGCCGGACGGTCGCCGACCTGTCGCGCGAATGGGGCGTCAATGCATCGATATCCTACGGCAAGGTCGGATCGGCGCCGAACCCGTTCCTGATTTCCACGGTTCCGAGCAGCTCCTATACCGGCCAGCTGGGCTCGGAATTCTATTATCGGCCGGCTGAGATCGGCAATCGTAACGGCGCGCTGTTCGAAGTGTTCATGCGGCTGTTCGATACGCTCTACGATCAATCCGGCGGACCGACGGGATCGCAGACCTTGCAGGGCATGGTCGGTGCGCGCTGGAAGCCGCTCACCGACCAAAATCTCGTTCTCGAGATCGACAAGCTGTTCCAGCTCGGTGGCGCGGCGCGCGACGATACCTTGCTGCGAGCGGCCTATTCCTACTCGGTGGGCACCGATCTGCGCGCGATCGATACGCACTGGCCGACCTGGTACGTCTACGCTGAAGTCGATCGCTTTCTCGAGAAGGCCCAGCTCATCGGCCTGATGGAAGGCCGCTTCGGCCACAGCTTCCGCCTCGATCCGATCAGCAGCAATCTGGTGTTCTTCCCGCATGCCGTCATCGCAGCAAGCTATGACGACTCATATGCCAAGCCCGAGGCCTACTCGATCGGGGCTGGCGGCTCGCTTCGATACTGGTTCAATGAGACCAAATATCAGGCGCCGCCTTCGTATCTCGAGCTGACGCTGCAATACCGCTTCCGTCTCGCCGGCGACAAGCGGGCCGAAGGCATCTTCGCTCAGACCTCGCTGAACTATTGACCGCGATGCACTCGGCAAGTGCCGATGCATCAACAGTTGTGCCGTGTCACGAGGCCGTCGTCATGGTCGTGGTGCGCGCTCGGCGCGTTTGGCTTGGCGACGGTCCTCGAAGATCGTCGTGGCCCAGCGAAGGCCCGGCAGCGGGGAATTCCCGGGGTTCAGAACCTGACGCCTCGGCTGCAAATTGCCCAGCGATAGATCGCACGCCGTCTCAAGCCACTCCCGCCGCCCAGACTAGCTCAAACAAAAGCCTTCGGCATGATTGCCGAAGGCTAAGCATCGCGGACATTCGCACGTGGTGCGTTTGAGATTCAGCTAGGCCGCAGCCAGCGCAGGACGGGCTTTCCGCTTCCAGGAAACGAAGCCCAGTGCGGCGAAACCGGCGATCATCATGATCCAGGTGGAAGGCTCGGGCACGGCCGTCGAGAAGAATTGGACTTCGCTCAACAAGATCCACGGCTCAAGGCCGGAACCCGGCAGCAAATTGCCGGTCTGTCCGAGAGCCGCCTCGGTGCGGAAGCCGCTGCTGTAGGGTCCGGAGTCCGGATCGCAGAAACCGACGCAATTGGACGAATCGTACGGATTGGCCGGATTATAGCCCTTCACGTGGTTGTTGTAGTAATCGATGCCGTCCTGCTGAAGCGAACCGCGGAAGAACTGCAGCGAGAAGATCGAGTCCGACGAGATCGAGCCGAATCCGGTGAGCGTGATCTCGGCGGTGTTGGCGTTGACCGACGTCATCGAGAAAGTGGTACTCACCAAAACGCCGTTCACAAGCATCTTGACCGCTGTCGGCGCTGCCACCAGTCCGTTGAGATCGCCGATCGCAGGGTTATTCGCCGCGGCAAAGATGTTGATCGAGCTCACGCTCTGACCCGGCGTCAGATGGAAAATGATCGTGGGGTCCTGGTACTTCCAGCCGACATACTGGGTCGGCTGTCCGGCGAACGGGCCGCTTGCGATCGTGCCGGTGCTGCTGGTGACCAGCGAGTAGACCTGCGTCGCGATGGTGCCGTCGGTCAGAATTCCGGTCCCACCCGACAGCGGCGCATCCTTCGGCGCAGCATTGTTCGGGACCGCCTGATTCGAGCCGTTCTTGCTCGCATTCGGATCGACGGTGTGGGTCGTGCTGTTGGTGTAGCTGAAATCGAAATAGTTGTTGCCGCCCGTGAACTGGGTCGCGCCGTTGCCGTTGTTCATGTCGTAGCTGGTCACGGGAACGAGACCGGCAGATGCCGACGTCGTACCGAACGCGAGCGCGACGCACGAGACAAGCAGACAGGATTTCAACGACATCGGGGGCACTCCAATGGCGACTCTCGCCACATTCGTTTTAATATTAGCAATCAGTTAAACCGTCAATCTTCAATGAGTCGTTAACCATTGAGGAAGCTGGTTTATTATTAATTAATCACCGGACTTTGATTTATTTGTTCCCTGTGCAGCGATTTATTTGGTCCAGTGCTGCGCCGCCGCACGGATCACGCTCCGTGAATTGGGCTTTCAAACCCCGTGGGAGGTTCAATGCGCCCAACAAAAAAGCCGCCTTGCGGCGGCCTTTTCACGGGCGGCAGAACCTGCCCTAGGAAGACGTCGCGTGCAGCGACCGGCGGCGGTAGCCGATGAATCCCATTGCAAGGAAGCCCAGGATGAGCATCGCCCATGTCGAGGGTTCCGGCACCGACGAAGCAAAGGACAACGGACCATTGGCCACGTAGCGGATCACCCCGACCGGGCCGAGTGAGGGATCGCACTGATAGCCGAAACATTCATAGGACGGCCCAGGAACGCCGCCGACGATCGAATTGTGGGCGTTGGCAACGGTCAGCGGATCCTGGAAGGTCAGGAACAGGATGCCCTGATAGGGCGACCCGGGAGGCAGAAAGCCAACCGTGTTGCTCGTGACGTCCACGCTGTTGATAACGGGCAGATAGGAGGCACCCGGGAGCGTCCCGTTCTGGGTGGTCAGCTGCCAATCCGGATTGAGATAACCGTACACGTTGATCGAGAAATGGCCGCTCAGCAGCGTGCCATCATTAAGCGGCACGTCGGTCAGCGTCCAGACGATGTCCGCCCGGCTCGGGGTTGCCGTACCGAAGCAACTGGCAACCGCGATGGCAAACGACGCAATTAAACCAAATCGAAATCTGCGCATATGAAAAGCCCCCGCCAAGACAGGCAATAAAATTACCATTGCCGTAAATGGGCTGTCAAAGGCATTTAAATTATCCCCAGTCCCATCAAGCCGCCACGAGACCGGCCCAGCGACGCAGCCTGGCCAGGCGCGCCGCGGCCTAGACAAGGCCGCCCCCTCCCCCAAGCATGTCCGGGCAGGCGGCCTTCGTGCCCTCCCCGGCCCGGCCGTTAATTAATTAAATAAATTCCCCGGGCGATTAAATGTAATCCGAATTGACCTGCCCAAAGAATCTATGTAACAAAACGTTCATCTGACATATTTGAATTAAATTGAGGAACGCCATGAAGCTATTACGGATTTTAGTTGCAGCGCTGTTTACCGCTACGATTGCCTCAACGGCAGCACACGCTTCGATTGTGGAATTCAAAGGTTCCACGACCGGATGCTTCGGAGCTTCGTGCAATCCGACCAACACCACAGCGACAGATGGAACGCTGAAGTTCACCGGCTCCAATTTCGACGTCACCACCTCGACCGGAACAGCGGACATCACATTCGGCAAGTTCACGCTGACCAGCGCGCTGTTCGAGATCTTCAACACGGCATTCGATTTGAAGATCCACTTCTCTGAGCCGAGCACCTCCAACGTCAATGCCTTTGCCGACGTGAAGGGCCTGGTGACGCTGGTCGCCGGCGGTGTGCTGATCGATTTCAGCCCGCAAACCATCACGATCGGAAGCGCCTCCTACAAGCTGTCGCTCAACGACATCTTCCTGGGAACGCTGGGCCCGTTCGGACGGGACGTCGAGTCGCTGAAGGGCACCATTACGATCAACTCGGCCGTTCCCGAGCCTTCGACCTGGGCCATGATGATCCTCGGCTTCGCCGGCCTCGGCTTCATGGCGTATCGGCGCAAGCAGGCCCACGCCGTCGCCTGACGTTTTGGATCGACTTGCAGAAAGGCCGCTCAATCGAGCGGCCTTTTTTTGTGCCCGCCCGCGATTAATCCGGCGCCTTTGCCAAATATTGCCAGGCCGCGCGTTTGATGTCGGGCGTTCGGCTGAATGCGAACCAAAAGCCAACGAATAAATTAACCGGGTCTTTATGCATGGCGTAGCAAGCATCCGGTGCGAAACAAATGCACGCCAGGAGCGGATGATGAAAGCGCGCCAGCTGGAGGCGATGAGCCTGGACGACCTTTGGGCGCTCCACGATCAGCTCACGGAGGTGCTTGCTGCGAAGGTCGAATCCAAAAAGCTTGCGGTCGAGCGGCAGCTCGCAGAATTGGGTCGCAGGTTTGGCGGTTCGCCGATCGATCTACCCCAGCCGCGCCCCTACCCGCCGGTGCGGCCCAAATTCCGAAACCCGAACGATGCATCGGAAACCTGGTCCGGCCGGGGAAGGCATCCGCACTGGGTCGTCGACCTGCTTGCGCGCGGGGGCGCGCTTGACGACTGCCGGATCCAGTGAGCTCGGCTTGATGCTGCCGGTGACCGGCGGCATCGCCGCCTATGTTTCCTGTCTGCGTCTGACGTGCCGCTTCAACCGCAGGACGACTGCTCTGCTTCGAGAAAAATCGAAGTTGCGCCTCCCACGAAGGCAACGCCGCCCAATCGCTGGGCGAAGCTTCCGGCATCATTCGGCATTAAATCGGATTTAATCCGTGACGCCGCCGAAAATGGCTGCAATCGAGACCATGATCGTCGCTCGCGGCTGTCGGACCAAGCGAGCCACCTCACGAGCTCGTCTGCGTGCCAATCACCACAATTGAGCGGGGGGAATTGCGGCAGTGTTTGCAGGTATTAAGCGAGCCTACGCAGTTACCATCCCAGGCAATCGACAGACCACCGGCAAATGCCGGATTTGACAAGCGTCGAATAATTTAACTAGAATATTTTTATTATTTTTTTAATGTGGCCAAACACAATTCAAAAATGTGTCGCGCCTTCGGAGGGCGGTATGGGCACAATAGTTGACCCGCATACCGAATTGCAGCGCTTGCAGCGTGCGCTGGAAGCCGTGTCCGACGACCTGGACGAAATCGAACGCCGGTCTCACTGGTCGCTGCGAACTGCTGCCAGAACGCTCTCGGACGGCGCTTCCCACAACATCGAGACGTTCGTCGGGAACTTTGCGTTCGCGGTCAAGCGCGGCGCGTTGCGATAGCCCGCTTCGATCAGGCGCCCCTCACAGCCGGCCTGATGGCCAGCTGCGTGCGCAGCGTGACGCGATTGGCTTGGATCGCCGCGCCGGTGCCCATGCGCCTCATCTCTCCGTACAAGCGCAATCGCGCAGGAGATCCGCTTCGCCAAGAAAAAGGGCCGCCTTTCACGGGCGGCCCTTTTGATAGCGGTCTATTCCAGATGATCTACGCTATCCGCAGCGACGCATCGTGAGAGCGCGCCGACGACTTCCGGTAACCCAGAAAACCGAGTCCGAGGAAGCCGAGGATCATCATGGCCCAGGTCGATGGCTCGGGAACCGCGGTGATCGTGATGCCTCCGACGACGCCGCCATAGGCGCCCGGATCATTGCTGAAGAACGAAAGGGTCTCCAGACCACCGCTCGTGGTGAAGTAGAACGAATGATAATCATAGTTCAGGCTATGATCGCCGTTGACCGTGGTCAGATAGGTGTAGCTGTAGTTGGACGCCGGCGACGTCGGTGCGAGTGTCACGCCGATGCTCTTCTGAGCCGGATTGCCATCGGGATTGCCCGACAGATAGAAGCCCAACAGATAGGTGCCGGCCGCCAAGTCGAAGGTCTGGGTGATGCCGCCCTGCGCATTGCCGTTGAGGTCAACGCTGTAGCCGCCGGTCGCCGCGGGACCGTTCCAGTAATTCCCAATGAAGTCGACGCTGTTGCCCGTGACGGTCCAGGCCCCGAAAGTCCCACCGCCGTTGACGGTCGTATAGGAACTGCCGCCTGACGGCGCATTAAACAGACCGTCCGTGAAGGGAGCCGCCGAAACTTCAACGCAGGTGGCGCCGAGCAACGCAGCCGACACTGCAAAAGCCTTCAAATAAACCTTCATCGAAATCCTCCCGCCACGGTTCAATAAATAAGCGACGACGCGTTTTACTGATTCTTCACCATCCGTCAACGAGCGGTCCGGTAGTTGAAGTTCTCCAGAGCGCGCCGAGCCCGCTTTAAATCGTCATCGCGCCGTGGCGCTTTGCTGGAAAGCCGCTGCGCGCCGTGCTGGATCGTGCTTTAACGCTGCAAACCAACGCCGGCCGATGCAGAAAGACGCAAATGGGGAAGATACTGCTGATGGCAGCGCTTGCCTGCATGCCGGGTGAACGCCTGATCGATTTCAACGGTAAATTGCCGCGAGGTCTCCAGTATCTGGATCTGGTGGTCTCGGTCGAGCCGTTCTACACGCGGTTTTATATCTACCCGCTGGGGTTCCCCGATCGCTTCGAGCAGTGCTGCAGCAATAAGCCGACGTCAGTGGTGCGGGTGCCCGTTGGCGAGGGCCGCTTCTGCATTCGGCAAAGCCAGCCGCAAATGAAGTGGCGCGCCCGTGTCCTGCTGAGGCCTGAGCTCGAGATGTGAGCTCGGTCTGCCCCTCCGCGATCTCCCGAGTTTGACGCGGAGGCGCAGGGTCCTCCAACGACCAAGCCCCCCAAACCGAAGCGGGTCTTGATTGGCATTAGAGCCTTTCCCGTTTCCGACGGAATCGGAAGGGGAAAGGCTCCAGGCTCTTGTCTTGACGCGTTTTCTTCACGAGAACCGGTATCCACTTCGCTCGAAAACGCTCTAAGCAAAAAAGAAGGGCCACCGTACGGTGGCCCTTCGAATTCAGACAATGGCAGATCGTGTCAGACCATCCGGAAAGAGGCCGCCGAGGTCTTGCTCGACTTCCGATAGCCCAGGAACCCAAGGCCCAAGAAGCCCAGGATCATCATCGCCCAGGTGGAGGGCTCCGGCACGGCGCTCGCAAACACGTCCAGCGCGGTCGGGTTTCCGCTGCTCTGCGCGTAGTTCTCGACCGTGAAGCTCAGCGTGTACAGACCGCCCAAGGTGAGGTTGTTGAAGGCAAACGCCGTCGGAGAGGTGAAGCCACCTCCACCGGAAAGGTGCTGCCCCACCGGGTTCAAGGTGATGTCGGAAACGGTGTTGTCCGACATGAACTGGCCGGCAATGCTCAGCTTGGTCGCAATGAACGAAATCGTGTAGGTGTAGAAGCCGTTCGTGGAGGGATCAAACGACTGACCGGCATTCGCCGTGGGAGTGATCCACTGCGACGTTCCAATCGGCGCAGCGTACGCGTTGAACGGGAAAATCGCGGAATTGTAGGTGTGGATCGTGGGATCGCCCGAAGGCGCCGTACCGACCGCGGCAGTGATCGTCCAATACGGATCCGATGTGCCACCCGCGCCCTGACCTGTGCTCAGATTACCATTGGTAACGACCACGGCTGCGTTTGCCGAAGCAGCCGCCCCGAAGGTCACGGCAGCCGCAACCATCGCCACCTTAATAGATTTAAACATCGCCTGACTCCGACTATGGGTCCAATGAACGGTTTTTTAACCAGAGACCGTGGGACGAGTCAATTTAATTTTTCATTTTTTTCTATTTAATTTTATTCCAGACTGAAGATGCTCGGTGCTCTCAGAGCGAAGAGCGCAAGACTGGCGTCAGCTCAAGAAATGAATAGCAAGAACGCAGGACCTTGCAGGCAAATCACCCGGCTTCGCCGCAATATCCGGTTGGAGCCAATCGCCCCGAGCGTCACGCCTTGACGGATGCTGCGTTCAAGCGCGATTTGGCCATTCCGCTGCAAACAGCAGCAGCGAAGCGGTCCTCGGTCGATTGCGTTTGCGCCGACGCCGGCGCGCGGTCCGCAACAGGCAAGTTCGCAGCCCTGTCGGCGGGAATCCAAGCGAAATCCCGCAGCTCCGCCGAGTCATTCAGCGCAGCGAGTGCCGCACTCACGAAGCTGTCAGCCATTGTCTTTCCGTGGGATTGCAGCGAGGGATAGGGAATTAGTGGCACTGTTTGCCGACAGTATTTTTACAGTTTGTGCTTCCCCCAGCCCGATTCGCAAGCATCCCGCAACACGTCCACCGGAGGATCCCCGTAGCGGCTATCGAGGAAAGCCGCTCGTCGCCGCAAACGCCGCCAAATTCCCTGCCGGTCTCGCCAACCCCTCCTCGGCGAACCGAACAACCGGAACCTCATTTGGCTGACCCGAACGAGAAATCCCGCAGCGGCGTTTCTTCGCTGCCGCGCGGGCACCAGAGCGTTGTCAAGCGAAATGAAGGCGGCTCGCGTGAAGCAAACGCGCAAGAAGAAGAGTCTAGAACATTGGTTCTGATTCAATCAGCCCCGAAGCCTAGACCCCAGCGACCCACTCCACGCCGGCGATCAAAACATAGATCCAGCCAAGCGTCGCCACGACCAGGGCCGCAACGTAGATCGAGCGCATCAGGCTCGCTCGAGAGAGGTTCATCGGGAACTCTCCGCCAAGCTCAGCTCGCGTCGCAAACGACATAGCTCGTGATAGCGTCTCGCAATCGTAGCCGATACATTCTTCTTGGATGGCTTCTCTTGCGTTTTGATTTGTCGGCTGGAAATAGCGGCCCGAGTTTTTCTCTTCATAATATGTCCCTCGCCGTACCAATAAAAAAATCAATGCAAATATCGTGACAGAACGTCCCCAACGTCGCACCCTGCCGAGAATTAAGTATCGCTTCGAGATAACCGGGTTCAATAACGGCCGCGTGACCGCCGCCCGCCCGATCGCCAGGCTCGACCTAGCTCCGCCGGAACGCCGCTGACGAAGCCCGCACCAGAGCGGGGATCGCCAGCGCCAGAAGACCCAAATAGAAATAGCCGATCGTCAGTGCAAAATCCTTGAGGGACAAGACCTCGAAACTATATTTCGGCGGAATTAAATAATAATAGGCAACCGAAAAGCTTAGCAGCCACGTCGCCACGGCCACGGGTAGTCCGAACAACAGCGACGACAGGAAGATCGGCACAAGATAAAGGTTGAATTCACTCCCCACCGGGAGTCGTGTCGAATTGGTGAGCACCGACACCGCAAGGATGAGCAGGACACCGCAACCGAGACGCAGCCACAACGGCCAGGCGTAGGCGGCCCGCAGGATCCGCATGATCGTCAGCCGTATGCGATCCGAAGGGAGCCGCGCGGGCAGGATCAAGCAGGTTGAGGCCACAACGCCCAGGCCGATCAAAATGCTCAACCACCGGCCACCCAACAGCCAATTGGTGGCCACCACTGCAAACGCGGCGACAAGTGCGATCGGTCGAAAGCTTTTCGCGTCTGCGCCAACGAACAAGGTCTCGCGAATCTGATCGGATTGGATGGCCATTGATCGTTGGATGCCCCCGCGGCTGATGATGGTACTCTCCCGAAAGCTAGCACCCGACGGGCAACGCGTGAAGCGACGCTAGTCGGAACGCCCCCGATCCGTCCTAATCCATTGGCTTGCCGTTCGCCCCAGAAACATCTGGCCATAGAGCACCAGCCTCTGAGCGATCAAAGGCAGCTTCGATGCGATCGTTCGGGCCGGCAGAATGTCCTTGCCGAACTTGAGCCATGCAAACAGCAGCGTCAGCACGAACATCATCAGATTTGCGAACGAGATGAGCGCAGGTGCAACCGACGCCCCCGCCAATGCCGCAACGCCGGACACTCCCAACGTGCCCACCACCAGCAGACCCAGCAGTGAAAGCGGTGGAACGACAAGGTCGAGCGTAAGAACCAGAAGGTCGATGTTTCCTCGGGCGATGGCCCGAACAAGGAGCAGAGGAGCAGTCCGAAACATCATGGCGACGTGGCCCTGAATCCAGCGCTGACGCTGGCTGTTGGTTCCCTTTACCGACATTGGAAATTCGCTTGAGCCAATCACGAACGGAAAGAACAGGGGCGCCTTCCCGATCGCGGCCAGATCCAACCCAAGCTTCAGGTCTTCGACGAGATGTCCGCTCTCCAGCGGAGCCACGCGGATCAACTCCCAGGGAAAGATCATTCCGGTTCCCATCAGTTGAACGGGACAGCCGAGGTTCCTCAGCCCCAGCGGGCGCGCCCAATTCCTGATGATCCAGGCAAACTCCGCGAAACTGTGGTCGATCGGGGAGTCTTCCGGCGATTTCATCAGGAAGCAGGCCTGGACCGGGCGCCGCGTCCGCGCGCAAACCGCCGCCAGACGCGCGATCATGTCGCTTTCGATGCGACAATCCGCGTCGACAAAGACGACAAGATCGGGCGGATCCGAACTCAGATGACTGATGGCCCGACCGAGAGCGAAGCCCTTGCCGATCCGTGCAGGATCGTTTCGGACAACGACCTCTGCGCCCGCAGCGACAGCAAGTTCGGCGGTGTCGTCAGTGCAATTGTCCGCCACCACGATCAATCGATCGACGCTCGACAATTGCGGCTTGATGTCCCCGATCGTCGGCAGGACGCCGGAACTCTCGTTGTGCGCGGGAACGACGACCGCGATGCGTCCTCTCGGCATCCCTTCGGGACGCTCTTCGCGATCCGGCTCCGACGAGCCGAGTGAGGCAACGACCTCGACAAAGAAAACGGCGATGGGAACGCTGATCAGCGCGGCGGTCGCCGCCAACATCACCGATAGCAAACTAAACATGCCATGCCCAAATCAACTGCGCGTCGCCTCAGCCGCCCGCAACGAGAGCTTCAGTTCCGCATTCGCTTCAGCTTCCGATAGACCACTCCGGCTCCGGCCGCACGCAAGCAAAACTCCGCGTGCGACATCGGGCGGTCCGGGAGCGCAATTCTCGGCAGATACATCTGATCGGTACGGGTATTCGCAAAATCAGAGTGGGTCAAAAACGCGAAGCGAAACCCGTTCTGCTGCAGAAGTTCRGTGGTCTCCGGACTGCACGTTCCTTCCATCCCGTATGGATAAGCGAAGACGTCGCATTTGCCCAGCTTGAGAGCGAGGAGCCGCCTCGTCTCGGCAATCTCAAACTCCATTCGCCTCCGGCTCGACTTGGCCAGATTGACATGGCTCACCGAGTGTCCACCGATCTCCACGCCTCCCTGCATCAGCTGCGCCAGTTCGGCCCACGAGCATGTGATGCGTGTTCTGTCCGGAGGCGCCGCTTCATCCAATCTCTCGAGCAGCGTCTCCAGTTCCGCCCGACGACCCTCCGCATGGTCCAACACCAGGTCGACCAAACTTTTCCGCTGCGCCCGATCGGCGGCGAGCGCCAATGGTCCCCAGGCCGACTCGATCGTCATTGCCGGCCCGTCGTACCATTCGATCCGGTTGACGACGCGCGCGAGCAGGCCCGCTTCGTCGGGGGTTTCCTTTGCACACCAACCGACGCAGGCGAAGATTGAAATCGGCAAGCCGAAGTCTGCGAAGATGTCGGCAACGCGCATGATCTCGACTTTCGCATCATCAATCGTGATCAAGATCGGCCGCTTGGGGAGCGTCCCGGACTGCAGCCCATCGAGCGCCGATCGAAGCCCCAGCGGCGTGAAATTGCTGCGCATCCATTCGCATTGGCGCTTGAGCCGGTCGCGCGACGCTTGAGCCGCTTCTCCCGGAAAGAAAAAACGGTGAAACAAAATCGTGGTGAGGCGATCGCCGGCGAGGCTGAGCATGAGAGAAATACATCAACGAAAGGAGGGGCGCTAACCCGCAGTATTGTAGACGACGCCGCAGCGCACGCAACCGGCCATTGCCTTGAAATCAAAGAGCAATCCAAATTCGGGAAACCTTGGAGCCGGTAAGATTAACATGCGAAACTTGGCCGATCGCAGAAGCGGACTTGCCGCGGGCACGGCGAGCTGTCACGAGATCGGGCGTCATTCGGGTATTTCAGATGCGAATTGCCTACCTGGTCAATCATTACCCCGCCGTCAGCCACAGCTTCATCAGACGCGAGATTCTTTCGCTCGAACGCCAGGGTATCGAGGTTCTTCGCATCTCGCTCCGCGGTTGGGACGACGCTCAGCCGAGCGAGGAGGATCGTCTCGAGAGCGCGCGAACCAATTATGTGCTGAAGGCGGGCCTGATCCCGCTGCTTGTCGGTTTCCTGCGCATTGGCGTCGCAGCCCCGCTTCGCTTGGCAAAGGCTTTGCGATTGGTCTGGACGATGGGACGGCGGGCGGAACGCCCGTTCCCCGTCCATTTCATCTATCTGCTCGAAGCCTGCCAGATCGTGCATTGGCTGCGTGCCGCCAAGAGCGAGCACCTGCACGCGCATTTCGGGACCAATTCAGCGGAAGTCGCCATGCTCGTGCACGAGCTTGGTGGCCCTCCGTGGAGCTTCACGGCTCATGGCCCCGAGGAGTTCGACAAGGCCAAGTTCATCGGGCTCCTCGAGAAGATCATGCGTGCCAAATTTGTCGTCGCGATCAGTTCGTTTGGACGAAGCCAACTCTATCGGCAGATCGGCCATCAGCACTGGGACAAGATCAAGATCGTGCATTGTGGCCTGGAGCCGGCTTTCTTTGCCGATGAACCCGCTCCCTCGCCGGCCAACAGGCGCCTGATTTGCGTCGGGCGCTTGGCCGAGCAAAAGGGACAGCTCCTGCTGATCGAAGCGGCCCGGCGGCTACGCGACGACGGGACACAGTTTGAGCTGGTGCTCGCCGGCGACGGAGAGATGCGTGAGGAAATCGAAACCCTCATCAAGGCGTATGACCTGACGTCACACGTCCGCATCACCGGATGGATCGGTAGCGAACAGGTCCGCGAGGAGATCGCGGCGTCGCGTGCGCTGGTGCTGCCGAGCTTTGCCGAAGGGCTGCCGGTGGTGATCATGGAGGCCATGGCGTTGCGTCGCCCCGTGATCACGACATATGTCGCAGGCATCCCGGAACTGGTCGAGCCCGGCCGTCATGGCTGGCTTGTTCCAGCCGGAGATGTCCTGGCCCTGACCGAAGCGATGCAGGCCTGCCTCGACGCGCCAACCGGCGAAATCGAGGCGATGGGAGCCGCCGCTCACGTTCGCGTCAAGGCTCGCCACGATGTGGATGTAGAGGCTGGCAAACTGGCCAGGCTATTCCGACGATAACCCACGTGACGGCGCCCAATTCGGCTCCGAGGCAAGACGCTTACCGCCTCCGCGATGTCCCTGAGTATTGCGATCCTTGCTACGCCCGGGGAGGCATCGTCCCGGCAGCCGTCACCCGGATTTATTTCCGCTTGTGACATCTTTTCTGGACATACGTAAGGCTGCTGTCAGCTTGGTCAGGCAACGATCCCGCCTGAATATCGCAGCGCGTGATCCCCCGACCATGGAATTGCTTTATCTATTGTTCTTGCTCTTGCCTCTGCTTGCGGTGGCGGTCTTGCTCTACCGCACGATGAGGCGCCGGCTGCCCGGCAGAACCAACGGCGACCTCTGACACCAGCTTTACGACTGGATCGGAGGGGCTTTGCTGGAGCCACTTAGGGGTGGGCTGCTCGCGCGCTGCCTAGCGCTCGGGCAACCAAATGTAAGCCATCCGCGACCTCTGAAGCTGCCGCGGGTCTGCAAATGTGCTGAATGGCGCTCTCGGCCGTGGGACTATCAGGTACCCAGCGTGAGCGGTCGCTGGCGCCCGCGCGCGAAACCCGCGAGGGCAATAAAACCGATCATTAGCAGCGCCCAAGTCGCCGGCTCGGGAATTGTGCTGACTTGAGTGAACTTGACGGCGTACGCCGCTTGATTGGTGCTAAACTCAAAAATCTGCCCGTCGTCATTGCTGATCGCCTGCCCCGGCAGAGGCGAGACAAAGAAGCCGGTAACACCGTCGGTCGCGGCAAGGATTCCGACCACCGAGCCGGCATATCCGTTGATCGCCGTTGGGACGAATTGATGCGCTGCGGTGTCGTATCCGAAGTACAGGTAGTTGCTTGGGTCCGCAGACAACCCATTGGCGTAGCTAAGATTGTAAGACGCGCCGAATGCGGTGAATGTAAACGCGCTCAGATCGGCAAAACCGATCGTGCCGGTGGCAGTCGACGAATAGCTGAACGAGCCGCTCGCGACGACCGCATTCGAGCTGTCCAGAAACGAAAACTGATCCGTGATCGTAGCGGCGTTGGCCGAGGTCGCCCCCAGCGCCAAGCCAAGGACCATCGCGATAATTCTATTTTTCATAATAATGCCCTGCAGCCCGAAATTTTATTCACTCTGCAGAGCGAACTGATTCGCGTCAAGGAAAGCCAGTTTCGTAAATCGGACTAAATAGTCGCGGGCATTAAAGCCGTACAATAACCCGGCACCGTTCGAACACCGCGGCGGGATAGATCTGGATCCCAGCCAAATCGGGAGATCACGACATCCTTCGGCGCAGGATGCGAGAGGCTACGCGCGCACGTCGCGCGGCTCACGTTCCGGCGACAGCCTGTTGGGCATCACGCCGCCGCAGTTTCCTGAACGCCGCAATGCCAAGTCCTAGCAAGGAGTCGAGCAGGAAGAGCAGAACCAGGGCGACCACGAACAGGCTGATACCGGTGAGATCGTGAACGGTACCTTCCAGCACATCCGGGCCGGCATAGTAAGCGATCAGCACCAGCACCAGCACGCGAATGAAGTTGGCGATGATCGTGATCGGGACAATGGACGCCAGCAGGATGATGCTGCGGATCTTCTCCGACCAGCGGAACGCGTAGGCGTAGAACACGCCGATGGCTGAAAGCGCGAAGATCGAATTCATGCCTGAACAGGCATCCTTCACCARGAGYTGGTAGGAGCCRATCATGATCATGACGCCATTCTGCGCGATCGGATATCCCGCWGCGTAGAGGATACGCGTCACCATGTTCGAAATGAAMACCTTCAGCGGCACCGTTGCGGCATCGACGATCCAATCCGGCATCGGAACGGCAAACAACGAGAACGCGATCGGAAAAGCAAGCACRCGCAAGGCCGGCCAGCCYGCCACGATCAGCGTGCAGCCGATGATCACCGGGATGATCGAGAACGTCTCGAAGGTGACGAGCCCCTGCTGCAGCCGCGCCAGGAACATCACGATCAGCCCGRCGAGAAGGATCGGCCAGCCAGCCAGGGGRGCCGGCGAAATCTTGACCGCCTGCAATYTTGCGCGCGACTGCCAGACCAGCCAAAGRCAGGCAACGATGATCAGCGGGCCGTGRCCCTCCTGCTCGGTCTGCCAAGGCCCATCRATCAGGCTTTTGACGGTCGGCGCGTAGGCTCCCAAGACGGAGACAATCAGCAGGCCCGGCCAAACCATATTATTGAATGTATTGGATTTTACCGGCTGAAGCACTTGCGTGTAAGTCATCATCACAACCGATTTAAATGAAGCCAGTCACTAGCATTTTGCCCAATATTCAACAACCCGTTTTATTGCCGACGGATTATCAGGACCGCGTAGGCGATCCCCGCCGCAATCAAAACCAACGCCAAAACGGCCGAGCCGGCGTTGCCGACCTGGTTCGCGACCGCGAACACCACGCCGATCAGGATGAAGTGGACCAGTGTCCTGGTCTCCCGCTCGGTGAACTGGAAGAACGCGATCACCAATCCAACAAAGCACGTCACCGTCACGACATCGAAAAAGGTTGCCATAGGCTGCGGATCGCCGGAGATGAAATTAAGGAAAGCAATCTGATCGATAAGCTCAAGATCTTTTGAACTAGTTCTTCTTGTCGTCGCCMGGCTTCATGATGCCGGCATACTCGCCCTCGTATTTCGCYTCGAKRTTGGCYGAATAGGCYGCCAATCCGGCTTCMGCCTTGAGYGCGTCSGCCCGCATCARYTGACGCGCCGCRTTGGCRGCCGCTTCRCCSGTGAGCGGACGCTGCTCCTCGCCCTTCACCTTGAAGAAAACGCCGTTGGGGCCAGCGCGAAGGAAGAACACGTCGTCGGCCTTCTTCGCCTGGATRTTGTTGTAGAAATCCTGSGTGAKRTCGCTGCTGCTMAGSGCRCCTGWYTGCCGCGCATGSGGGATACCGGCRGAKGTCAGTTGYTGATCGATCTCGTCGAGYGACGWCGCGTTCTTGTTGGCCTCGACGATCGCCTGACCATTCGGACCAAACGGAAATCCGACCTGCTCGATGGCGAAGATCTTCCGGTCGGCAAATTTCGTGGGATTGTCGGCGATGTACTTGTCCACGTCGGCCTTGCTCGGCGCCTTCGACATCACGGCACGAACGAGAAACGCATTTTCCAGAACCTGCTCGCGTGCGCGCAGCAGATCCAGCARSACGCCCGGCTCSCGGTCGAGCTTGGCGCCSAGCGCYTGCTGCAGCAGGTACTTGCGCACGACCAGATCGCCCAGCACCTTTTTGACGATCTCAGGATCCTTCTGCTTGTCCGCCGGTACGTTGGCGAGACGCATCTCGTTTTCGAACTCCTGCGTGGTCACCACCTGGTCGCCGATACGAGCAACGACCTGCCCTCGCGCTGCTGCCGGCTGGTCTCCGGATTTCTTGCCGCATCCACCGAGCAGGACGGCGCAGCAACCCAAAGCTGCGACAAACTTGCACAACTGAGACGACAAGCCCTTCATCCGAAACTCCGTACCTTCACCGGTCTCGCCCGGTCGTCGACACGCGTACATTTGGACACTGCTTACGCAGTTATGGCTCGACCGTCGAGGCCAACGGATGGACTGTCGCCAGTTTCGGATATTTATGTTAATGTCCCTGGGTTTTGAGATCACCACGGATTTAATTGGAAGCCGACCGGCTTCCTGTATATTCTCGATCCAGATATCCGTATTCATCCGGACCCGCATATGAAAACCAATCGTGTTCAGATCGTTCTGGCTTGCGTTGCAGTGCTGGGAGCTGCTGYCCTGGCGGAGGTTCTCCAGCCTCGGGAACTGATGGCSCGCACGGCGKCGTCRCCGAGCCTGGACAGCGTGATCCCGCGTCAGTTCGGCACATGGACGCTGGTCCCTGAAATCAGCCCGGTTAAACCGACCGACACCGAGGAYTACGTCGAGCCGGACCCGCTGACAGGRAAGGTCTAYACCCAGGAGGTCGGGCGRGGCTATTCCGAYGGCCACGGCAATATCGTCATGCTGCTCGTCGCTTAYGGYCCRGTTCAGAACTACCGGCTGAARTCCCACCGACCCGAGATTTGCTACACGGCGAACGGCTTCCGYATCTCCGAGAAAACCCARWSCRCWCTSAACTACARGAATGGCGCTTCKYCYATCGATGTCGTCCGCCTGATCACGCAGCGCGAGTCGCGCTACGAGCCCGTCACCTATTGGATGCGGGTCGGCAACGACATTTCGAACGGCGTTGTCGATCATCAATTGAGCCGCCTSAAGTAYGGGCTGCGCGGSATCATTCCGGATGGCGCRCTCATTCGRATCTCGACGATCGGGYTGCCGAARGAAGCCTCGTTCAAGCTTCAGGACCARTTCATCCGYGAYCTTCTCGCCGCRGTTCCGGCGAAGGAATTGAAGTTCTTTACAGGCACGTCCTGATGGRTTTGAGGCTKTCAGKCGCAGTGGTCGCGCGCASYYCGSAAATGCTCRAAAGCCRCWWTGTCGCATCGCTYCGCCGYCGTWCCKGYRGGTTCGYCYTGKGGCTGCWCGTCRTCKGCRYYGCCGCATCGACCGTYCTGACCRGCTCAGCGAKGGCGCAGGAKAYCCAGGACAAYAGCGAGACCTTGCTCGCCTACGCAGTCAACATTCACAGAACGCCAACGCAGCCTTGGCCYGGATACGGYATCTACCTCGGTCACAGCTTCTTTCTCACGGCGGCTCATGTCGTCGGCCGAGGCTGGTTGACCCGTCCTAAGGTCGTGATCGCCGGACAGGAATATCCGACCCAGGTCATCAAGGAAGGCAGCTTCGAGCAGACCGAYCTGACCCTGCTGGCGGTCGAGGAAAGCCTGCTYCCRATGCGRCTGCGGCTGCGRCRAAGCAGCCTTTGCMCGRCGCCTCCRCTCCCSGGCCAGCAAGTCGTCACGGTCGTGCCGGAGGCCGTCGTGCGGTCGAGCATTTTGTCGCCGGATCGCCTCCCTGGCGAGACCCGCCGATTTCGCACATTGATCGCCGACGTCGCGCGCACCGGAAATTCAGGATCGGGCGTCTTCGACCTTCAACGCCGCTGCCTGCTGGGCATCATGAGCCGCAAGATATCGCAATCGAAGACCGATCCGCTGTCCCGGCGGACCGAGACTCACGATATCGCCAARTACTTTGTGCCGGCCGCCGAAATTGCRGCGTTCCTSCCGCCRAACTCGCCGTTTTAGGARCGGTCAGTAATAGTAGCCGTAGTTGTCCGGCGCCGCYTCGGTGGCCTTRTTGACCACGACCCGAATGACYGGGCTGCGCTGCAAATGYTTGTTGCACTCCTTGATATCGGACACGGAMGTGCTGCCGACGCCRGCAACCAACAGCGTCGCGTCCATYCTGGGCAAAATGGAAATGACATCGTCRCCGAGCARCATCGGCGGCARATCAAAGATGACAATCCGCGAGCGGAATTCCCGCTTGATGGTTTGCAGCAGCGTCCCCATGGTTTGCGAAGCCATCCATTCGGATGAACTTGACGACGGCCGCGTTCCCGGAAGAACCATGAAATTCGTCGGACCGATGCTCACCTGAYTGACCACCGACGAGATRGGCGCGCGCGCTTCSAGCAGATCCATCACGCCGCGRCTGTTCTCRATTCCRAGATAGCTTGCGACWGTCGGCTTGCCGAGGTCGAGATCCACAAGCAGGACCGAGCGTTCCGGCAACCGCGCGATGCTCATGGCGAGATTGCATGCGGTGACAGTCTTGCCGCAGGCCGGGGTCGGCGACGTGACGGCCAGGAATTGCCAGCTCTTCTTGTCCATTTCCTGCAGCACCTGCGTGCGCAGCATGTCGTAGTARCGCCCGTGYTCCTTKGCSGTGGCGTGMGCSACAATTCTTGACYGCTCMAGATGMGCCGCGTYCARGCGAATATCCCGGATATTCGGATCAACCGGATCGGCGCGAAGAAGCTCGGGGGCTGGCGCATCGGTCGCCCGCGCGAGCTCGACAGCCTGTTTAATCGAATCCACTTTCGCTCTCCAGAGACTTACCTACCGAAACAACCCRACGCGCGCCTTCGCRASCACRAGATCRAGCGGAGGCAGAAAGAARTAYAYGCCGRTCAGYACAGCCCCGATCAGCARRATCGAACAGATGATGCCRACMGTCATYCGYACCTTGCGRCGCCGGAGYTCCGCYGTTGTGACAATGTAGGGAATCGAYACGACSARMCGRCTRTCGACCACGCTGAAAATRTCGCTGGTCCGACGAATTGCCGTGTCGGARATTTCCTTSAGGAACGTGAGGCCKGCKCCCGCCGCCARMGCCGCMAGGAGCGCSAGYGCKGCRACCTTCGGWCGRTTCGGCTTGACCGGGTCCTGCGGCACCGTCGGCTGCTCGATAACCTCSAGCTTTTCCGAYTGCTGATCCTTCTCGAGRTTTTCGCCCAGCCKGGCGGCRGCAAGCTTGGCTGTGGCAGCTTCGAGRTTCTTTTGCAGWGCRTCTTGCTGCGTYGTCAACGCRTCAATATTGACRGCCGCGTTKGCRTCMGMRCCRGMCGCMGCCGGAGGCGCCGCCTTYTCCAGGGCYTCGATCTGCTTCTTCAGCGAYTGAATRAGCGGATGCCGTTCGGAGTACAGYGCGCTCTTCTGAGCGAGATCCGCCTTCARYTGATCCAGCATCGARGGCTGGTCGGCCTTTGCCGGAGAAACCGATTTRCCYTGGGCCACTCGCAACTGGGTGATCTTGTTGTCGAGAGCGGTGTTCTCCGCCTGAAGGCGCTGCACTTCTCGCGCCAGGAATTTGGTCGTGTCGGTCGCCCGGCTGGTGCGGTCGCGCAGGTCCTCGTTGAGAATGCGCGTCATCAACTCGTTTGCAACGCGCGCGGCAACCGCGGGATCAGGATATTCAAATCCAACCGAGAATACGATCGTCGGGTTTTCGAGCGCGGCGCGTGATCGTTGCTTGAAGTCCAGCTGGAGCTCGACAGGTGCAAATTTGGTGTTCTTCTTCATCAGCTCGACGAGTTCGGTCACCGACATCAGCGTGCGCTTTTCGGGAAAGAGCTGAAACTTGTCGGCGATCGCGATGAGATTGTCGCGCGTCATCGTCCGCTGCTGGATCACCTGGATGCGCTCCTGCGCGGCGTTCGTCACGGTCGAACGCACCAGTTCCGACGGGATCTGTTGAGATTGGACGAGGATCTTGCCCTCAGACAGATAGGTCGGCGGCCAGAGGAACGCGCCCGCCACTCCCGCCGACGCGATCAAAAGAAACGGAAGCACGAAATACGGCCAACGCTTCTTGAAGATTGTCCAGTAGTACGACGGTCGCAGAAGATGGCCGCGATCGTCCTGCAAATCCTGGAAATCGTCTTCGAAATCAATTTTCTGAAGCATCGTCATCCAAAATCAGTCTGTGACCGAGCGCTTGTGGTTCAGATCGGGTCACGAGCCTATCTATCGGCAAGATCATATCACCCAATCGGTATTCGATTTAATGAATTATTGATCAAGGGACCGATTTAGGACGTCAGCCTTAACACTGCGATTACGGCCTTCTGTGACCACAATTTACGCAAAACACAGAAACCCGAATCCGGGTTACGAACTACTTGCGAACTTAAGCTATAAGCGGTCGAGAACAGTGAAGGTCGAGAGTTCGACCCTGGGAACAACATGTACGAGGCGTTTTACCAACTGCGGGAGAAGCCGTTTTCGATCCTGCCTGATCCGGACCTCATCTATTGGGGCAAGATGCATTCGATGGCGTTCACGATGCTCGAGTTCGGCGTCATGAACAACGCCGGCTTCACCGTGATCACGGGAGAGATCGGATCGGGCAAGACCACCCTGGTTCGGCATCTGCTCAAGAAGATCAGCCCCGCCATCACCGTCGGCCTGATTTCGAATTCACCGCAGGGACGGCAGGAGCTCCTGCAATGGATCCTGATGGCGCTGGAGCAGCCCTTCGACGGAAATTACCCGAATCTTTTCAAGCACTTTCAAGATTTTTTGCACGGCCAATACGCGACCGGACGACGCACGATCCTGATCATCGATGAGGCTCAAAACCTGGAACCTGAGGCGCTCGAGCACCTCCGGATGCTGTCCAACATCAACGCCAACAAGTTTCAGATCCTGCAGCTGATCCTGGTCGGACAGCCTCAGTTGCGGGACTTGCTGCTGGCGCCCTCGCTGCATCAATTCGCGCAGCGGATTTCGTCGGATTTCCACCTGAGACCGCTCGATGCGGCTGAGGTCGCCAACTACATCGCCTTCCGCCTGCAAGCCGTCGGCGCGCCGAAGCCGCTGTTCACGCAGGAAGCCTGCTCGCTCATCGCGACGGCTTCGGGCGGGGTCCCCCGCATGATCAATGTGCTCTGCGATACCGCACTTGTTTACGGCTTCGCAAATGACAAAAAAACCATTTCAGATCAAATAGTTAGAGACGTCATTGCAGACAAGCAACAGTACAGCATTTTTCCCGTCAAGCAGGTCTCTCGGGTTCCTTGAATACCGGAATCCTATTATTTTCAAATAGGAAGTCAGCTCAGTCGGCGTCCGGCGATGAATCATTCCAAAGCGCCGCTCCCGCATAGCCAAATTGTTGGCCCAAGCTACGCTGATGAAGGGGATTGCAATGCGGTTTCTTTTGGTCGCCATTTGCCTGTTTTTTGGAGTTTCGGCTGCCGCCGCTCAAACCCTCAAGTCTGGGGATAGCCTGAGCATCTCCGTCCTGCAGGACCCCAAGCTCGACCGCACCGTCACCGTGGACCCCTCGGGCGAAATCGCGTTCCCGCTGGCGGGGCATATTCCCGCCCGTGGCAAGACGCCCAAGCAGCTTGAAGACATCCTCAAGAAGAAGCTCGAGGTCAACTACAAGGACCAGAACCTCGAGATCACGGTCGCGGTGATCGCCGCGCCAAAGGACATTCCAGAGGAAGATCTCAAGCCCAAGATCTTCATTACGGGCGAAGTGGTGCGGCCTGGATCCTACGTCGTCCGGCAACCGACCACGCTGATGCAGGCGATCGCGCTTGCCGGCGGCATCGGGCCATTTGCCGCGAAGAAGAAGATCCAGGTGAGRCGACGGGCTCCTGGCGGCGACGAAACGATTTTCATGTTCAATTACAGCGCCTACGAGGCCGGCCTCGATCTGGAGGGGAATATCAAGTTGCGCGCAGGAGATGTGATCCTGGTTCCGGAACGGGGTTTGTTCGACTAGCCATCCTGGCCGCGCGGACCCGAGGGGCACGATACCCGTGAAGCGAACTGCCATAGCGGTCTCCGTGTGCTGCTTCATGTCAGCCTCTGACGCTTTTGCGTTCGACTGGTCCGTCAAGACGACCGAAAGCGAAACGGTCGAGCTCAACAGCAATCAGATCTTGCGAGACTCGCCGGCCGGCTCAATCGGATCGTATTCGACACTGACTGCCAATGCCGAAGCGCGAACCCCAACGGGAACGTTCGACTTCGATGGCGACGGAACCTACCGAAAATACTGGGGGCCGGGCATCGCTGGGACAGCTTCGGAATTCCTAAGCTACGGATTTAAGGCTCGATACGAACAACGCGAGAAGAATAAGTTCGACAAGGAATACGTGGAAGCCTCCTGGAGGCAGCAGAGCACGGCGCTAGCGCTGCTGAACGATCTCGGCGTTACATCGGGTCTGAACGGCTTTCTGGACCGCATGACGATCTCGGGCGGCATCGATCGGTCGCTCTCCGCGGTAGACACCCTGTCGCTGTTCGCGACCTCCACGCGAACGAGTTATGAACCGTCGGCAGGCGGAACCGCCTTCACCGATACCCTTGCCCGTGCCTCCTGGCGCCATGCGTTGAGTTCGACAACCGGCGTCAGCCTGTCGTCGGAAGGTGAGCTTCTGGACTACGACAACGCGTTAGGCACGAGTATTCAGATATTCCGCAATCAGGTGGGGATAGACTCGTCCCTATCGGCCCTGCTTTCGTTTCGTGGAAACGTTGGAGCGGCCTACCTTGTCACGGAGGGCGGCGCCACGACCTCGGTTCTCGGCGGATTTCCGACGGTCTCGTCCACCTCGAGCACGGTGCTCGACTGGGTCGGCGATGCAGTCCTGACCTACCGAATGCTGAAGAACACGACCTTGACCGTCACCGCGAGCCAATCGGTCGGCCCGAGTATCGTCGGCTCCCTCTTCAAGCGCGATTCGATCGGCGCGAGCCTTACTCAACTCATCAACTCGCAATCCAGCTTGACCTTCTCGGCGAGCGGAAACAGACAGATTTCAACGGCGACGACGGATTACGTCTCGGCTTCAGCAGGCTACAGCTACAACCTGACTCACGACTGGCTGGCCCAGTTCACGTATCGCTATCTTCATCGCTTCGCGAGTTCGGGCACCGCGGTCTTCGATCCGATCACCGGCACTCCGACTGTCTCCGGCACGGGTCCGGCCGACTCGCACAGCATCATGGTCGTCGTGACCCACAGCTACACATTATTGCCAGCCGGAAACTGACGGGAGTTTACCTCATCGCGGCCTGGATGCTCTCCTTCAGGGGAGTGCCGTCCGGTTCGAGAGTAGCGGCCAGCTTCAGCTGCTCGGCAGCCTTGTCCGGCATTCCAGCGCCAGCGTAGCTCATGCCCAGATGATAGTGGATGACAGCGATGTTCGGCTGCTTCTGCGCCGCCGACTCCAAGGTCGTAATGGCATCCTTGAACAGGCCCTTGCGATACTGCGCCCATCCCACCGTATCGAGGAATTGCGGCACGTTGGTATTCTTCAGAATGTCGGCAAGCGACAGCGCGCGATCAAGGCTCTGCTGGTCCGAGCGATAGTCGAGCAGGAGGCTCGCCAGATTGTTGGCTGCAACCGGCAGGTTCGGCTGATCCTTCAGGATCGCCTCGTACTGGGCGATTGCGGCCTCGTTGTCGCCCTTCAATATCTGGAGGGAGGCCTGTGACAGACGCAGGCCGAGATCATCCGGCATTTCCTTGAGGCCCGCCTGAAGAACATTGCCGGCGGCACCAAAATCCTTGTGCAGGACATAGAACTCGTTCAAGGCGGTGTAACCGGCAGGGCTCTTGGGCTGTTGCGCGATCGCGGACTTGAACGCTCCGACGACCTCGTCCTCCTTCTTCAGGGACATCCAAATCTGGCCCAGGAGCACCCACATCTGGGCGTTGCCAGGAGACTTCTTCGTGACGTCCTGCAACATCGCAACGGCCTTGTCGGCCTTGCCGCTTCTGACATAGGCAGAAGCAAGCGCAACGATCGGCTGGGCGGCCTCTGGCGACGCCTTGTGCGCATCCTCGAGAGCGGCGATGCTCTCATCGATCTTGTTCTGCCCGGCAAAGGCCGCAGCACGTATCTGATCCGCCAACGATCGACCGCCATCGAACTTCTCGATGCCGTCGGCGACGGCAAGTGCACCGGCCCAATTCTGCCTGCTCAAGCGCACCTGGCCCAACGATGAGATCAGTTGCAGATTGCCGGGATTGCGGCCGATCGCCTCGACCAACACATCTTCGGCCCGCTGCGCGTCGCCCTTCCGCTGGAGGAAGGCGACGTAGCGGAGCGCGACGTCGGGATTTTGATTGGCCGACTTGAGCGCGTCGGCGTATTGGCGCTCCGCCAGTTCAGGCTTGCCGGCGCGTTCATAGGCGGTGGCCAGCAAGATCAGCAGATCTGACGATTTCGGCTGATCGTTCAGCGCTTCGCGCAAATCGGATATGGCGCTGTCGAACTGACCTCGATCGATGCTGATCGCGGCGCGAAGCCGCAGCGCGCCGACGTTGTGCCGGTCCTTGCTGAGCACATCGGAGACGATCGATTCCGCCGCCGCGACGTTCGCCTTGCCAACATACAGCTCGGCGAGCTTGATCTGCGCGAGTGCCTTCTTTTCAGCCGAAGGCGCTGCGTTGACCAGCTCCTGCAACTTGTCGGTCGCCTCCTTGATGTTGCCTTGCAAGACATCGAGATCGACCAGCGCGAGCCGGTAGTCGAACGTGTCTCCGCCTGCCTTCATGCGACTCTCAAGTTCCTTACGAGCCGCATCGGCGCCCCTCACGGTGTTGAGAAACCGGATCAGTTCGAGGCCGGATTTGGTGTCGGCCGGATCGGCGTCGGCCTTCGCACGCAACTCTTTTTCCGCCTCATCGAAACGGCGCTGCGAGACCAGGATACGAACCAGCTGGTTGTGATAGCTGGCGTCCTTCGGATTGAGCGCGATCACCTTTCGCAGCAGTCGCTCGGCCTGGGCAAGATCGCCCTTGCGGGCATAGGCCTGTATCTTCTGCAATGAGATGCGCGTTTCATCGGCCGGCTCGACGTTCAGGCTGTCAAGCAGCTTGAGAGCTCCATCAGCGTCGTTCTCGGAAAGCTTCTTTGCAGCAAGCAGGCTGGCGGCATCGACATTCTTGGGATCGATTTCGAAAGCACGCTGTGCTTCGCGAATGGCGCCCTCGCTATCGTTGGTGCGCAACAAGATGATCGCCCGCAAGGCATGGAGCGGTGCGCTCGGGGTGGTTTCCTTGGCGGCATCGACAACTCTGAGAGCGGTGTCGGCAGCGCCTCCGGCAGCCATGATCCGGGCCAGGCGCAGCCTGGCATCGAGATCGTTCGGATCCAGTTCGACGATTCGGCGCAAATCCAGGAAGAGCGAACTTGATTTCGTCCGTTCGTCAACGCCGGCGAGCGCGCGCCAGACCTCGACCTTGTCGCTCTTGTATTTGATCGCCTTCAGAAGTTCCTTCCGGGCTCCGAGATCGTCCTTCTTCTCGATCAAAGCCATGCCACTCTCGTAGTATCCCTGCGCCGTCTGCTCCGGCGAGCCGCATCCGGCAACGACGAGCAGTGGCAGGACAGCAGCAAGCAAGCCAGCAAGACGAACTGGATTTGTACGCGGCATCATTCCGAAGTCTTTCTTTGAAACTGCGTTACTTCCCGAACATCAGGATTCGAGGAGGTACTCAAACTTGTTGAACCGGAACGTCCGTCTCAGCTGAGGCGCGACGTCGGTGATGATCAATCTCTTGCCTTGCGCCGCCAGGCTCTTGCGCAGCATCAAAAGCAGCCCGAAAAATCTCGGGTCGATGGCACGGGTCTCCCGCAGGCAAAGATTGACATGCTTCCCAGCCGCAAGCGCCGGACGGAAATGGCTGACTGCCACATCGACGTACGCTGAAATAGCGGCCCCTGACAACCGCAATGTGACCGAGGACGGACCATCATCACGTTGGACCCTCAGAAACCCCGGGGTCGTGCCGTCACGGCGCGCCATAACGGCCAATGGAACGACGGAACTCACCAGCAGCTTGAGCAACGCCGCACCATCGCTCCAATAGCGGCGCCACAGATGCGGCTCCTCCTTGATGCGCCAGAGCCACTCAAACCCGGTGCTTCTGAGCAAAGCCGGCGCGCGCCGTACCGTCCCAGCCTCGAAGTTGATCGTGGCGCCAAACTGCGCGCGGACGGGAGGGCTCAGCCGCTGGTGATTATGCATCAGCCATTGCTGAGCCTTTTCCGCGCCAAAAAATACCGCCAATAAATCAGCGCCGCTCGAATTAATCGCATCGATGACCTGGTCGCTGCTCATCTCCTCCACGGTTCCAAACCCTGGATTGAGCGAACCGACGCACTCAAGGCCGCACGGTTCCGAATTGAGCTTGTCGCGCACCCGCTCGGCGAGGCCCGGCGCCCCACCCAGCAAGAATACCTTGATGCGCCGTCCAGATGCACCCGTGGCCTTCAGCCGGACGAACAGGTCGGCGCCAGCGACGCGTTCATGGATTGGCACCCCCAACAGCTTTGCGATCCAAATGAGCGGCATGCCGTCGGCCAGACACAAATCGCTGGTCAAGATCGATTCGCGAAATCCTGCATTTGACAGGCTCTTGACCAGGAAATTGACGTTGGGCGTAGAGACAAGAAAAGGGATCGGGCGACGGGTCGCCGTATCCACCGCGTGCATCAGGGTGCTGAAATTGATAGCATCGACCGGCACGCCGAGGAGCCCGTATACGGGGCGCGCCAAATCGTCAGTCTCAATGACCTTTACTGGAGAGAGCGTCCGCTCCGCCTCGAAAGCACGCTCCGCAACGGGTACGCCGGCATCGTAAATTCGCGCAATCGTTAACATATGACCCTATGCCAAGCCCTGAAAATATTTATGAGCATTATTTTTGCCCAATGGTGGGCGGGTTTACTAGCAATTTGACAATTCGCAAAACCAATTTAATGCGAGTGATTAATTTGCCTCCTTGCGGCGGAACCAGAATTGAACCCGCCGCGGCAGAATTAACGACATATTCAACAAATCTACCCCTAAAAAGCAGATATTTGTATCCTGTTTGCAGGAAAAATAATCCCCGGAACACCGCCGTTATCCGAGGCTCCCGGCCCGAGCCGTCCAACATAATTTCCAAGAGCGTCTATTGAACCAGATCAGCGCCACCCTCCCCGACTGGACGCGGGAAGCCCCGAGGCAGTTCTGGGATCCCGGGCGAAAGCTCCTGCTTTCAATCCGCCGCTATCAGTATTGGCGAGGCCGCGGCGGCATCCTCGGAACATCCTTTTGCAAGGTGCTCGTGCTCCGGCACCGCTTCTGGAGCGTGGTGACGGGGGCCGACATTCCGCTAACCTGCAAGATCGGCGGGGGCCTGCTGATCCCGCACCCGAACGGCATCGTCATCCATCCCGACGCCAAGGTCGGCGTCAATTGTCTCATCTTCCACCAGGTGACGCTCGGAAGCCGCGGCGGTGGGGGTGTTCCGGAGATAGGGGGCCACGTCGACATCGGGGCGGGCGCGAAAGTCCTCGGACCCGTCAAGATCGGCGACCATGCCAGAATCGGCGCGAATGCCGTGATCCTCACCGACGTCGGCGAAGGTGCGGTAGCGGTAGGATCTTCCAAGCTTTATCTGGCGAGTTGATCAACGTTCCTTCGCCGCCTAGCGCGAACGAATAGTTCATTCCACGAAGTAACCACACGATATCGATCCGGCGTTGCGCGATGAACGACATCAATCCAAACATGACCGACAGCGACCGGATCCGCCCTGAACCCGACCAGCGCGACGGCTCGGGCCTCGGCGTCGTCGTGATCGGACGCAACGAAGGGCAGCGCCTGGTCAGATGCTTCGATTCGATGTCGAAATCGGCCAACATCGTCTACGTCGATTCCGACTCGACCGACGGCTCGGTGCAGGTTGCACGCAGCCGGGGCATCGAGGCGGTCGAACTTGATCTCAGCCAGCCGTTCACGGCCGCGCGTGCACGGAACGCCGGCTTCGCTCGCTTGCTGCAAGTCACTCCGGATCGACGCTACGTCCAGTTCACCGACGGAGATTGTGAGCTTTCGCCTGGGTGGACCGAGACCGCGATGCGATTTCTCGACAGCAGGCCCGATGTCGCCGCGGTTTGCGGCCGACTGCGTGAACGACACCCCGAGCGCTCCGTGTACAACTGGCTTTGCGACAAGGAGTGGGATCGCCCGCCCGGCGAGGTCAGAAGTTGCGCCGGAAACGTCATGATGAGGGTACAGGCGCTCGCTACAGTCGGCGGCTACCGCGAGGACGTCATCGCCGCGGAGGAGGACGAGCTGTGTGTTCGACTGCGCGCAGCCAATTGGCGAATCTGGCGGCTGGACGACGACATGGCTTTGCATGACGCCGATATGACGCATTTTTCCCAATGGTGGCGGCGATCGACCCGTGCCGGCTATGCATTTGCCCAAGGGAGCAATCTGCACGGCGCGCCTCCCGAGCGGCATTTTGTTCGCGAGACCAGGCGGGCTCTCGTATGGGGTGTCCTGCTGCCGCTTGGCTGCCTCGCGGCGAGCCTGTCCCTGCCCCATTTCCTCGGCTGGCTCACCTGGTTGATCTATCCGGCGCAGCTGCTGCGGCTGACCAGGAACAACTCCGGGCGGTTGACCGATCGCGCGACACTGGCCTGGTTTCAGCTTCTTGCGCGTTTCCCAGAGGCTGCGGGCCTCGCAAGGTTCTGGCGGGATCGCCTCACGGCCCGTCGCCCACAACTCATCGAACACAAGCGGATTGGACAAAGTACCCCTTCATGACCGATGCTTTGAATACAGCGAAATCACCACATCGCGGCGACGGACCAATTCGTGCTGCGATCGTTGGTACCGGCTATATTGCTGAATTCCATGCCCGCGCCATACGTCAATTGCCCGGCGTCGAGCTGGTCGCGACATGTGACGCCAATCTCAACCGCGCTCAGGCGTTTGCGCGCAACTGGAATATTCCGCAAGCTTTCGCCTCCCTGGCGCAGATGCTGCAACAGGCCAGGACCGACTGCGTGCACATCCTGACGCCGCCGGACCTGCATTTTGCGATCGCCAGGGAAGCCCTCGAGGCGGGACAGCATGTCTTCCTGGAAAAGCCGATGTGCACCAACGCGGAGGACAGCGACACGCTGGTCAAGCTCGCGCAGGAACGAGGGCTCCAGCTCGGCGTGAGTCACAATTTTCTGTTCTCGAAAGCGTTTGAACGATTGCGGCAGGCGGTATCCGAACGACAGTTGGGTCCGATCGATCACATCACTTTCACGCATTTCTACGAGCTCGGGCAGATCCGGTTCGGACCGTTTGACACCTGGATGCTGCGTTCCCCTGGCAACGTGATCCTGGAAACCGGGCCTCATCTGGTGTCCGCGCTGCTCGACCTGGTTGGGCCTCCGGAAGCCGTCAGCGTGATCGCCGACCGCAAGGTGACCCTGCCCAGCGGGGTCGATGTGTGCCGGCGCTGGCGGATCCGAACGACGGTCGGACGCAGCGCGATCGATCTCAACATCAACTTCGCGCCCGGCTTCCCGCAACGAACGATCTACGTCCGCGGCCTGTTCGGCTCGGCGCTGCTGGACTTCGACGCCGACACCTGCGTGATCGATCAACGGACCCCGCTCGATGTCGACTTCGACCGCTACAAACGCAGTCGCGCGCTGGCTCAACAGCTCGGATCGCAGGCCCGCTCGGTGCTTGCCGGATACGCGCTCGCCAAGCTGAAGGTGCCGCGGCGCGGCAATCCCTATCAAAGCTCGATCCAGGGCAGCACCACCGCCTTCTACGATACCGTCCGTCACGGACGACCGCTGGACAGCCGGATTGCCGGCACCACGGGTCGCGACGTCATCGCGCACTGCACCCGGATCATCGAGGCGTCCGGCGTCGAGACGCGCGCGGACCACGTCGACCGGCGTTTCGCTGACGGGCCGCCGCCCCTTGCCGCCAAACCGACCGTGCTCGTGCTGGGTGGCGCAGGCTTCATCGGAAGGGAGCTGATCGCGCAGCTCGTGGCCGCCGGGCATTGTGTCCGCGCGATGATCCGCGGCTCGGCCTTGCCGCTCAACGAGCTGAGATCAGACCGGCTTGAGATCGTCCGGGGCGACATTGCCAATCGGACCGATCTGGAAAAGGCGATGTCCGGTGTGGAGCACGTTTATCACCTCGCCCACGCACAGTGTAAGACTTGGGATGAATACTGCGCGAACGACGTCGAACCGACACGCCTCGTCGGTGAGGTCTGCCTTGCAGCCGGCGTGAAGCGGCTGATCTACACCGGAACCATCGATTCCTACTACGCCGGCGGCAAGGCAGGAACGATCACCGAAACCACGCCGCTCGACGCAAATATCCGCCGGCGAAACTACTATGCCCGCGCCAAGGCAGCCGCGGAAGGCGTGCTCACGGAGATGGCAACCAGCAGGCGGCTTCCCCTCGTGATACTCCGCCCCGGCATCGTCATCGGCCGCGGCGGCAACCCGTTCCACTGGGGCGTCGGACGCTTCTCCGAAAACGTCTGCGAAGTCTGGGGCAGCGGGGACAACAAGCTTCCCTTCGTGTTGGTTTCAGACGTTGCCGCGGCACTTGTCCGCGCGATGGACGTGCCGGGCATCGAGGGCAAGAGCTTCAACCTGATTGACGCGCCGCTCCTCACGGCACGGGACTATCTGCGCGAGCTGCAGCAGCGCGGCGACCTGAAGCTGACCGTGCTCTACCAGCCGATCTGGAAATTCTATCTCGCCGACATGACCAAATGGGCGGTCAAGACGCTGGTCCGGCACCATGATCGCGTCCGCATTCCGAGCTATGCCGACTGGGAATCCAGGACACAGAAGGCATATTTCGACTGCAGCGAAACCCGCCGCGAGCTCGGCTGGACGCCGGCCTCCGACCCAAAACGGATGGCCGACGAAGGCATCGGTGTTGCCCTGCAGCCCTGGCTGGACGCAACGAGGTAGTGGAACAGCGAACTTGCCGGAGCGTTTAGGAGGTAAGCACGACGAGAGTGTTTCAAGGATCAGGGCAGACCGGACATCATGAAACGCGCCTTCGCAAGGTTACTCCGCCCCTACATCTACAGGGAGCTCCCCGGCTGGGGATTCTTGTACCTCCGGTTTGTCGGAGGTTACGAGGCTGACGCCAAATGGCGCGGCCCTGCGCGAACATGGATGCGAGGAAAACTGCACGGCTATGAGATGTCGCTCGATCTGGGCAACTGGTCCAACAGACAGACTTACTTCTTGGGCCGCTTCTACGATCTTCCAACGCAGCTCGTGCTGTTGTCGTGCCTGCGGCCCGACGACATATTTGTCGACATTGGTGCAAACGAAGGAATGATCTCCCTGCTGGCCTCCCGCTTGGTCGGCCCCGACGGGAAGGTTCTCGCGTTTGAACCCAACCCCGCACCTCGCACCATCTTCACATCGGCAGTCCAGCGCAATGAAATAAAGAACATTCAAATCTTTCCCGTCGGCCTCGGTCAACGCGAACAAATCCTGACTCTGAATGTACCGAAGGCCAACTCGGGAGAGGCCTCGTTTGCCGGCAGTAATTATTCAGCCGGAGACCTTTCGCAGATCGAGTGCGAGGTGAAGGTGGCCGACCAGTTTCTTCGAACCGAGAGCCCTCGCCTGATCAAGATCGATGTCGAAGGGTTTGAGTTGGATGTTTTGCAGGGGCTCAACAAAACCCTGGAGCAATGCCGACCAGGACTTGTTCTCGAGATGGACGGTCAATTGGCGCGCAACGCCGGCACGAATTTGGGCGACGTATCAGCGTTTCTTCAGGTTCGAGGGTATCGGCCGTTCCGGATGAGCATTTGCTCCCGGCATAAGCTAAGGCTCACGAGCCAACTTCCGGCTGAGGACGCGCACGCTGACTTTCTCTGGCTGCATCCGTCAAACGCAATACTCGATCCCTCGGATTTTATCGAGCCGTCTTGAGCGCGAATGCACGTTTCAACGCCGCCGCGAATCCCATCTCGCCGTTCAAGAACGGCTCCCTGACCCTGGTGCAGGCCGAGACGGCCGAATGATACTCGTCCTGAAACTTGGCCAGCTTGAGAACCTGTGTCACGTAACTTTCGACGTCATCGACCTCGGCCTTGACGCAAGCATCTCCAAGCACCTCGCACGCTGGCACGACGGAATTCGTAACGACCGGCCGGCCTGCGAGAACCGGCTCTACCGCTGACAGCGCCATGCCTTCCTCAAATGAACTCTTCGTCGGCACAATGGCCGCATGATTCCTGGCGATGATCTCACTCATTTGCGGTGGAAGGACGTGGCCGTGCAATTCGACGACATCCTGCAGCTTCGCCTCATCGCGCCGACGGCGAAGTTCATCGAAATCGGGCCCGGTTCCGCAAACATCCCATTTGACCTCACCCGGCTGTCTCTCTTGTACCCTCTTCGCAATTTCGATCAGATCGAACACGCCCTTGTTCTCGGTCACCCTGCCCGCGAACATGATGCGAAACGGCCTCGCTCGCGGCGGCGGTGCAGGAATCGCTTCGAAGAACGATCTGGAGAACTGCCCTCGCATTTCGATCAACCGGTCCGGCTGGGGACGTCCGACGAGAATGCCAACCTGACGCAGGCACTCGGGCGATACACCAAGTACGGCATGCGGGAAGTGCCCGAAGAAATAGCCGTCAAGGCGGCGAATGACTAGTCTCACAAGGGACGTTTGCGGGTATCCCGTCGGCCATAAGGTGTTGTGGAGAACCGGAATGACCTTGATGCCCGCGAGTCTAAAGATCGACAGAACGAAGAAGTACGTCGAACTCGAATGAATGACAGCGAAGTCCGCCTTGAACTTCACCGCTTCGAGAAAAAGCCATAAACCGTAAGCGAACTGGGCGACATGATAGCCAAGCGCTCCGCCGAGTTGCAGTTTCGGCTTCTGCCGGACACGAAACTTTCCGCTCGTGTCGTCCCCTGGAGGGCTGGCGTGGCTTATCATGTAGACGTCCGCACCAAGCTGGTCACAGCAGTCCGCAAACTGACTGGAATAGGTGAGTGCCGTTAACCTTGGATCTGCCGTGCCTTGGCTCCAGTGCCGATGGGATTCCAATAATTGTCCCGGGCCGGCTGCGTAAAAAATTCGGGTCCCCAAGTTAAACCTCAGCTCCAGAATTAAGGATCGCCCAACGACGGCGCGGACGGGAACACCGGCGCCACGACAAACCTATTAGCAAACTCGGAAGGTATCTGTATATTCGATCACGCTCGGCATTTTAATCACGATAATACAGGCCCTCTGCAAATTGTCTCTGAGAACAACGTTCCTAGGCACGAAGCTTGAATTATGGATAAGACACGTTTTGTCTATGTAGACGCGTTGCGCGGCATCGCCGCTTCAATGGTCGTGTTGTACCACGCCGTCGAGGGACAACACGTCGATGCGCTGGTCGGAACATTTCCGACCTGGACTCAGTCCCTGTTGCGTCACGGGGACTTTGGCGTCGCCATCTTCTTCGTGCTGAGCGGATTTGTCATAGCCCACACGCTTCGGGCACCGCTCTCTCCGGGTGGAGCACTGCGCTTCATGGCCAAGCGATCGATAAGACTCGATCCCCCCTATTGGGCCGCGATCGCCATCACCATCCTGTTCTCGGCGTTGGCCTCTTCGGTGGTCATCGACAGAGCCCGCGACAGCGTCACGATCCCCCAGTTCATCAGCCACCTTTTCTATCTACAAGGCATCTTGGGCTATAAACAGATCAATTCCGTCTTCTGGACGTTGTGCCTCGAGATCCAACTCTATGCGATCTATGTCTTGCTTCGGCTCACGAATTCCGGCGCGGTTCTGTACGGCGCCTTCATTGCCAGCTTGATCTGGCCGATCGGTCTTCATCCCGGATGGCCCGGCATCTTCGCTGGCTTTTGGTACGCCTTCCTGCTCGGGGCCGGAGCTTATCTCTCGTGGTTCAATGCATCGCTTCGGCCCTGGTTTCTCGTATACGCCACGGTCATTGCAATCGCGGCAATACATCGCTCGGACTACTTCGCACTGGTCAGTTGCGCCACCGCTGCAAGCCTTCTTGTTGTGTCCATTACCGGTCGCCAGACCCAGTTGCTGAACTGGCGGTGGCTGCAATATCTCGGCGCAATTTCATATTCGCTTTATCTGATCCACAATCCGGTTACCGGCGCGGCATTTCGCGTGGGATTTGCGCTGACCGGACGAACGATCTACACCGAGGCGCTCTGGTGGATCATGTCACTCATTGCCTGCATTGCGGCAGCAACCCTGCTCTGGCTATCGGTCGAGCAACCCAGCACGCGTTTGGCTAGACGATTGGACATCAGCCGCACCAACGGCCAAACCCAAGCGGATCGTGCAGTCGTTTCATGAACCAACTGTCGCCCAGCCATCGCGCGGTCCAGGATACATCCTCGCCGAACACCGCCAGTTCACTGCCTTCATCTCGAGCAAACGATGCTGCGGGGGTGACTTCGATCGAGTATCCGGCGTTCGATTGGTTGCGCTTCATTCTCGCATCAGTCGTGGCGCTTGGCCACGTTGGCTTGATTTCGCACAGCGAGATCACGGGAAACCTAGCCGTCCAGGTCTTCTTCTCGCTGAGTGGCTGGCTGATCGGCGGAATATTGATGAAGACCGGGCTAGCGCAACTGCCGCGCTTCTTCTTCAATCGCGCGACCCGGATATGGATTCCGTATTTCTTCGCGGTCGGCGCTCTCTACTCGCTTAGCGCACTGCGAGATCCGGTGACGGCTCGGTGGTTGCAGTTCCTGTTCTTTGACGCGACGTTTACTCACAACTGGTTCTCGCTGCGGCCGAATGCAGCCGAGGCTCTTGCTCACATGCCGCTGAAGGGAACCGGCAACGGATTTTGGAGCATCTCGGTCGAGGAGCAGTTCTACCTCGTAGCGCCTCTGATAATCGTTTTCATGAGGTTCGGCCGCAGTCCTGTATTGTGGGCGCTGATCTTTTCAGCGCTTTGGGGAGCGCAACTCGTCGATTTTGCATCGATCAGCCTCGGTGTCCTGGCTACCACTCTACGAAGCTCATACGGAGACATCCACCTTCGACCGCGCTTCGTCGTGACGCTGGTTTGCTTGGCTCTAGTGTCGCTGCCGATACTGGGAACCCATCTCTACAGTTTCGCGGCGCCTTTTTTTGCTATCAGCATCGTACTCTTGTGCGCGAGGCCCGGCCACCGGACGGCCGTCGGAATGTTCGCGGGAGCCATCTCCTATCCGATGTACCTCAATCACTGGATGGCATCATTTGCGATTAACGGCCTGACAAAGCGCGTGGACTTGCTACCTCATGCAATGGTCGGTCTGACCTCGTATGCCGGAGCTACCCTGGTGGGGAGCATCGCGTACCTGCTGATTGATCGGAACGTTCTGAAGCACCGAAATGAGTATTACTCACCGCGCGTCGGCAAGGTATCGGCAGGTCTGGCGTATACTCTTGTGCTTCTCGGTGTGACGGGAGGACTTCTCCTCCTACGCTAGGCACCGCCTCATACTCGGCTCGGCAAGCAGCACTGAGAATTCAATCTTGATCTCGAACTGCTGCATCATGATCGATTCGAATGATGCAGCACCGCTCGAAGCGTGAACTACTTGACGGCGACCGTACTACGGGCGGATCGAGTAACGGCATTCCTCAACGCGGCCTCAAACAGCGCCGCACTAGCGTCCCAAGAGCTATGCTCTACTGTTCTGTAGGCATTCAGGGATAACTTGCTCCACTCGTCAGATTGGCGGGTAACAACCCATTCGATACCCTTTGCCAGCGCATCAACGTCATCGACATCGACCAATACGCCGTTGTATCCGGTTCGAATCACTTCTTCTGGCCAACCCGTTTTGGTAGAGACAACCGGCGTCCTACACGCCATCGCTTCCATGGCCGGTAAGTTGAAGCCCTCGCTGCGGCTCGCTGTAACCCAGACATCGCAGGCTCCGTACAAGTCGCGAATCTCATTCTGAGCCGGCGAAGAAACGAACTCCGTATCACTAAGCAGAGGAAGGCTCGATGTGATGCGCTCGCTTCCAAATGCGATGATCCGGAGATCCGGGAGAGACGTCCGGACTTTCGCCAGGGCAGCTAGAGTTACATCGACTCCTTTGAACGCCACGCTCGAATAAAGAAAGCCTGCGGTTGGCACCCTCTGCTTCGTCCGCACATCGGCAAAGAATTGCGTCTTGTCAACACTATTCGGGACAAGATCAACACACGCATCTCCATACTCCGATAGCATGACGTCGCGCAGCCAGCTGGCAATTACAATCTTGTGTAGGCCGAGACGATACGTTGCTCGAACTCGAGCTATGGGAAGATGTGGAAAAACCTCGTGATGTTGAATGAAGTACACCTGCGCACCCTTCTCTGGCGAGAAGGAACTGATCCATTCGGCGGTTTCCCACCAAGTCGCAACGATAACATCAGCATCTGGAACATCGCTCTCGTCGACGGCACGCCACCGTTCGAGAACAATGTGGTCTAGCCCGCTGCCATCGAGATGAGACCTCCTCCGATGGTCCTCGTTGACCCAACCACTCCCCTTGATCCAACGCCTGAGCTTGCTCGACACCGAGATCGGGCGAGGCGGCGGCGATACAAGGGTAACCGTATGACCCATTCGGATCAACGCGTTTGCATACACGGTGACAACGCGTGTACCACCGCTCATGTTTACCGGTGGCAACACAAATGTTATGCGCACGGTACAAATCCAAGCTTGATCGACAACAAGGCAGTGTCGCCAGCGACTGGACAATATTGACAGGGCATCCCCTTAATCTGGACCAAGAGGGGTGACTCAGCGAACATGGTATAATCCCGCTACAATAATCCATCGACTTCGAACCGAAACTAGATGACGTGCCCGCGTCGTCGGTTCAGTTTTGCGAGCCGGAACCCGGCATTTTGTCCAGGAGCAGGTTCTCGACACACTCAAGATCGGCATGCAAGTCTACCCCGTAGCGTCTACCATTGAGCAATGCAGTACTTGCGGTGCAAAACGGCCGATCGCTATCTCAAATTCGTCAACCCAATCGTACAAAGAATCCCGACCGCGTATCCTGCTGGAGCCACGATGACAAGCGCGAGTTCTCTCCGTATATCGAAGAGCTGGTGTTTTAGATTATATGAGACGATCAGCGGGATGTAGGAAAAGTGACTGAAGACAATCCCAACCAAGGCGCCCGTCAGACCATAAAAATGGAATCCCAACGGCGCAAACAGAACTAGCGACGCCAATCTGATGGAGACCACGTGCGATTGGATTTCCGGCCTCCCCAACGCCAGGAACGTCTGCGTCGCTAGACGAAATGGAACAGTCAGCAGAATTGCCGCGGTGATCTGCAGCATGTACCCGGCCGCCGCGTAGCGAGGATCATAGAGCAAGCCAATCAACGAGTGACCGAATGCCATCAAGAATCCCGACGAACCGTAGGCGATGATGGCGATGATCCGATGAAACTGATAATAGCTGCGTCTGAGGTCGCCCCGCCGTTCGCGCACGACCTCGCTGAAGGCTGGAAAGGATACGTCGCCCATCAACTTCGAAATCACGCCATCGATCGAGCCGACGTACAAACTGGCCACTACGTACAGCCCCAACGTAGTCGAATCTACGAGACCAGCTAACAGCAGCTGATCCCCACTATTGACCAGAAAGCCGAGGATCGAAGCAACAAATATCCATTTGCCAACCCGGACGATCTCTCGGGCAGCCGAACTATTCCATTCCCACCGGTTGGCGATGCCAGGCAACCAAAGATGACTGAGTATGGCCCTTGCCAGATTCGAGCAAAGACTGCCGACAACAAGTACCCAAACCGATCGATCGACCAGAGACAGCAAGATCATCGAGATCAGACCAACGAACTGCGCGGCGATTTCGATCTGGGTGACTGACCCCAACGACAGCCCTCTGCTGGCCTCAAGCAACTTGGTTGAAGCAAATCCGCTGACGACCGCCGATAGCGACAACACCGCAATTACTGGAGGAAGACTCGGCGACGCATAGACGCTCTGTTGAGAGAACACTCCGTTGCGTGCCAAGACCGCGATCATCAGGCTCAGGCACACCGCTAAAAACCATAGCAATACGCCCCTCAGGATTTGAACTATCCACGCAGTGTTCAGATAAGCCGATTCATTTCCCCGGCTGTGCTGGACTATGAATTGCTTCAGTCCAACGTCGGAAAACATCGTTAGCCCGATCATAACTGTCGTTGCTATCGACATAAGGCCGAACATTTCCGGCATCAGCAGCCGCGTCATCAGGAGATTGCTTCCGAAGCGGATCAAATAATTCAGGCCGAAGCCAGCCAAGCTCCAAAGCCCAGCCCGAATTACTCGCTGCCGAAGCGAAACTTGATCTGCGACATTCATGTGCGTCGACGTCACTTTAGGTCGGTCGTCTTCGTTAGCAGATTGAGCTGCAAGATGCATTGTCTAGGCCGCCGCTGGTTCCAGGTCGAGTGAGTATTGCCCAACAGTCGGGGCCCAAACGATTTATGCTTCGATTATTGCTTATCATCGGTTCGCATCGAACGATCGGGCGTAGCTACTATTCGACATCGTATTCGAACGCTCCGAAGGGACTGGCCTCTTCCTCGCCTTCCGCCGAATGTTCTCGCACCGGCCGAGAAGCGCTCCCGCCGTCAACCAACTCCACGCACTGATCGAGGCATTCGGCAGCTGTTCTATCACAGTGAAGGCAACAATTAACGCCAGTGCACAAAGCACTATCATGTCGCGTTGAGAGTCAATGAATCTAAAGCTTGCTGCAGCGGCAAAAACCGGAAGAGCGAGCAAGCCAAACTGAGCCAGGAATCCGATGAGCCCGAACTGGCCCAACGTTATGATCCACAATCCGTCTGTTAGAGTCGAATCTTTACCCGATTCCTCGTAGACCCTGCTGCGGCCATATCTCCCCCAGCCAAACCAGTACCGCTCCGAAGCATGCTCCAGAAGCTTTTGCTCTTGGCTAAATCTGACGCTGAGCGACGCGGCCCGATCTTTGTTGAAGGCCTCCGCGACATCCACCAGATGCTCTGTCGGAAAATAGTCTCCAGCCCGAAGCAGCGGATACACTAAGCCGATGCTGACGACGACGACTGCTATCCTCAACTGCATCTTCGGGCTCATCCACCCAACGAGGGCACCGCCGACAACTGTATAGACCAACGCGCCGGCGGACTTGCAGAGCAGAACCACCACACCGAGATAACCATTGACGGCAAGCGGCGGGAGTCTGACTAAGTTGATCTTAGCTCGCCACAGGCCAATGGCTGCAACAAATGCCGTCGATAGAAAGAAGGCCGCGCTGAGACCGTTGATCATGAAAACAACTGGTCGAAAGCCGCCGTAACGCCCCTCACTTGCGAACGTTGAGGGAAAAAATCCGTAAATCCAGTTTGAGAGTTGCGGACTCATGCGAACTTCGAACAACATCGGCAAAGTGTAGAATAAGCCTGCCAAGGCGAGGACCCGTAATACGACCACACCGTCGTCTGGCCCTCTTAGAACCGATCGACCGATGAAGAATGGAAGAAATAAGATAGACTGACTAAGCAACGCCGAAATGCCGTCGTAGTAGCCCACACCTGGCAGCACAAGATCACCGACAACGATGGTATCGTTGTTCAGGACCGAGGTAACGATAGGAGAAAATATATAGGCGGCCACGAGCAGTCCGAGAACACCGGGCCAGATACCGACTTTCTTCTGCGTCGGCGCATGAACAACATATCCGACCAGTGCTGAAAGACTCGCGATCGAATTCTTGTCGATCGCTGGTATCATCGGAATCTTGATCGCGGTCTGCGATGGCAACAGTAGAAGGGCCCCGAGAACGGTCCACAACGTAGCCTCGCCCACAGGCCGCAATCGGTACAGGGCAATCGCAACGACTGGCCACGCAAGAATAGCGAACGCGGCAAACCAATTCCCTATCATTATTTCTGGCCGTTTCCGGAAGCACCACTAATCAATATTATTCGTACTGCGTCCTATAGGCTAGTCTTGGTTTCTTTGGTGCAGAACATGACGCCACCGCGGATGCTGATTTTTACTTGGCCGCCACGGTGTTGAACGCGACTATTGCGCTCCATTGTGGCGGCGTTTGCGATTGATAAATGTCCTCGAGAATGGACCATGCGTTGTTCGATGGCGCCTGGCCGGAGAACTGAAAACACGACGGAAATTCAGCAGTGAAGCCGTTTCCGCTCAGACCTACAAAACTGTTATAATTGGAAGTGAGCGCTCCATTTAGGGACGGAGCTTGTTTCGAGGCCGCTCGCAACAGATCAACCTGCGACTTCCCTCCACCAGTATAATCGGGAGAGTACCCCCCCTCGTAGCCGCACATGTTCTGAACGCCAAATTTGATCGCCCAGGCCTTCCAGTTCGCGTAGAACTGACCGCTCTTCAGGAGCGTGTAAGCACCGGAACCGCTATTGGCTGTGCTCGCGTACGCAGCTGCAATTGAAGCTTGCAGAGCCGGCGATGCTACTGCGTAGGCAGCCGCATCTGCGATCTCTTGCGCTGTCCCGTACTCCGACGGCGAAAAGTATTGTGCGCAACAGATATGCGTCACCCAATTCGCGGCCGGCGTCTTCGTAAAGGGCAGTTGAGGTGGCACAGCTTGAGCTACATATTTTGTTGAAGCCAATCGTGGATCGCTCGCGGTCGTCCCCGAAGCACTTACGCCCGAAGCGGTTTGAACGCCACAAAGAACCTGATACTTGGCCCTGTTACCGGCGTAGACGCTGCTAATCGTCTGACCGAGTACGGACATCACCTTACCATACCAATTGTGGTAATCAGCACCCCAGCCATAAGCCACGGCCTTGGCTTGCGCGTAGGTAGTCTGGAAGAAGCCGCCGGCCGTGTTCCAGAGTTCGTTCGGCCCCTCGAAACGGGGCACCATCCAGGACGGCGCGTTGTCGCGACAGTATGCAGCAAGGCTGGACATGTAGTCAGTAGCCGGGTCAATCGCGAGAGGTGGCGTCACGAAGTGCGGATGCGCTCCAATCTCGGCACAAAGGCGTACCATCAGTTCAGGCGGACAACCGTTGGCGAGACCAACACTGCCCATCGCAGCATCGCCTCCCTGCTTAATCCATGCATTCAGGGTTGCGTCGTAAACGAGTGTGGCGATGCTCTGCCACGTGGCTCCCACCGGATACGAATTGCTCCCTGCCGAGAGCGGGTTGGAGTAGGAATTCAGGATAGGGATCGCTCCCGTTCCACTGACGTTCAACGTGGATGCTGCGGTGCTGCTGGCGTTGAACCTGACGATGATTGTCGCCTTGTCTACGAGTTTGAAACCCGGAAGTTGCGCCGAATAGGCGGTACCGACATTGGTCGTCAGTCCCGCGTAAAGGGTACCCCTGAATTCAGACCCCGAATAGAACACATACGTGACCGGCTTCCTCGTCGCCCATGTTGTGACATTCGTGGTATTGCCATTTTGCCAGTTGAGGAAACGAACGACTCCAAAGTTGGCCTCCACAAGCCTTTGCTTGAACTTGGTGCCAAAGACCAGCCCGGCGGTTAGGGCGGCCTCGTCGCTAGCGTGGAATACCTGCAGGTTTGTGATGCGCGGGCTTCCGATGGCGCTGATTCCAACAGCGAAGCGAGAGTCGCTCGTTGAGAATACGTACCGTCCAGCGCCGCCAGTGCTAGTCTTGCTTCCGCTGACCGGCGTGTTGCTCATTCCACAAAAGATTGTCCCGTTCCCGCTCCACGTAATAACGTAGTTGCCCGGACGCGCCACCTGCGAAGGTACAAAGAAAACCGTGTAAACTCCACCATGTGAGATGGAGATTGGATAGCCATCACTGTCCAATGTGGACGGATCTGGCGGACCGCTGTTGTCGATAAGGCTCCAAGACTGCGCGGTCTTCAAGCAATTCAAGAACGGATAGTCTCCGCCGATTTGCAGGAAATTCAGGTTCACCTGCGATCGGCCGCTATTGAACTTGGGCGCCACGAAGCTGCCGAGCGCCGACGGAGCCGCTGCGGCAGCGACCGCTGCCCGGGGCGGAGGAGCCGCGGCCCAGCTTGTCGTCGGCAGCATGGTAGACAGAGTTGCCGTGCTAACGCCTTGCAGGAAAGTTCTACGATCGATTGAAGTCATGTGATCAAGCCTTGGCTGCGATTGCTAACCTTCATAGACGCTGCGCCACGATCAGTCGTGACGCGACCAGCACGAATTTCCGCTAGCTTCCCCTTGAGACGTTGCCGCCGCCCGTCGACGCCGAAGCGGCCTTCCCGCTCGCCCCGAGCGAGTACACCTCGTATTCGCCGCTCGCCGTCGGATAGACGTATTGGTAAGGCCGCCCCCACGGATCCAGCAGGTTCTTTGCCTTCTTCAGGTAGGGACCATTCCACCGCGGCGCGTCGGAGGGCGCCTCGACCAGCGCCTTCAAGCCGGCGCTCGCGCTCGGATAGGCGCCGTTTTCCATGTAGTACATCTCGAGCGCGGTATTGATGTTCTCGATCTGCAGCTGCACCGACTGAACCTTGGCCTTGCCGAAATATCCCATCAGCTGCGGCGTCGCGACGGCCGTCAGAATTGCGATGATCCCCATCACGACGAGCAGCTCGAGCAGGGTGTATCCTGCGTCGGCGCGTCTTGCGATACGCGTTGCTGTCGCACGATCCGACGATAGTCTTCGCTTCCATGTTGATACCGACACGACCCCGTCTCCAGAATTCATCTTCGTGAATTTCTGCGGACGATCGTGGCGGCGAGTTCTCTCCAAAGAGTTGATTTGATGGAACCGCTGCGAAAGCAGTCAATTTCAAGTAACTGAATTGGTAAAAATGGCGCATCGGCTACGAAAAGATGAGTTGTTCTCGGCATTTATTGTAACATGAAGGCCTCGTTTGGTTTTGATTAATATTGCCGGAGCGCTATGCTGGATCATTAATTCCAAACTTGGCCCCGTATTTTTCGGGGGTATCCGCAGCCGCTAGGGCAGGACCAAATTGGTTATCGACCTGCCTACGTCCACTAGATTTGGACCGGGTTTGATCTAGCCATGATCTCGATCTCGGAGCCGTTTATCCGCAGGCCGGTGGGCACCACCTTGCTTGCGATCGGGCTGTTCCTGGTCGGCACCGTGGCCTACGGATTCCTTCCGGTGTCGTCGGTCCCCAATGTCGACTTCCCGATGATCCGGGTGTCGGCATCGCGGCCCGGCGCCGATCCTTCCGTGATGGCCGCCACCGTTGCAGCGCCGCTTGAGCGCAAGCTCGGCACCATCTCGGGCGTCGACCAGATCACCTCGACGAGCTCGCTCGGCTCGACCAGCATCCAGGTGCAGTTCGCGATCGGCCGCGACATCGACCGCGCCGCGCGCGACGTGCAGGCCGCGATCAACGCCTCGCTCGCCGACCTGCCGAGCGAYCTGCCGTCGCTGCCCAAGTTCCGCAAGTCCAATCCGGCCGCGGCGCCGGTGTTCGTGCTGGCGCTGACCTCGAAGACGATCTCGACCAGCGCGATGTACGAYGTCGCCGACACCGTGCTGGCGCAGCGCATCTCGCAGGTGCCGGGGGTCGGCGAGGTCACGGTCAGCGGCGCCGACCAGCCGGCGGTGCGGATCGCGCTCAATCCGGTGTCGCTGGCCAATGCCGGGATCGCGACCGACGACGTCCGYACTGCGATCATCAACGCCAATCCGCTCGGCCCGGTCGGCATCTTCAACGGCGACCGGCAGAGCGAGACGCTCTCGATCAACAAGCAGATGCGCACCGCGGCCGAGTTCCGCGACATCGTCATCAAGAGCTCGAACGGCAATTTCGTGCGGCTGTCCGACGTCGCCGAAGTCGAGGATTCCGTGCGCAATTCGCGCTCGATCGCCTGGTTCAACAAGCAGCCGGCGGTGCTGATCCAGATCACCAAGCAGGGCGACGCCAACGTCATCGACACCGTCGACGGMGTTCGCAAACTGTTGCCGGAACTGAAGAAGTGGATCCCGGCCGGCGTCGAGATCTCGACCCTGGTCGACCGCACCGGAACCATCCGCGCCAGCGTCGAGGACATGCAGTTCACGCTGCTGGCGACCGCCGTGCTGGTCATGGTCGTGGTGTTCGTGTTCCTGCGCCGGATCGTGCCGACGATCGCCGCCGGCGTCTCGGTGCCGCTGGCGCTGGCCGGCACCTGCGCCGGGATGTGGCTCGCCGGCTTCTCGATCGACAATCTGTCGCTGATGGCGCTCGCGATCTCGGTCGGCTTCGTGGTCGACGACGCCATCGTCATGATCGAGAACATGTACCGCAACCTCGAGCAGGGCATGGCGCCATATCCGGCCGCGGTCGAGGGCGCCAAGCACATCGGCTTCACGGTGCTGTCGATCTCGCTGTCGCTGATCGCAGCCTTCACGCCGCTGATCTTCATGGACGGGATCGTCGGCCGGCTGCTGCGCGAGTTCTCGTTGACGCTGGTGTTCGCGATCGCGGTCTCGACCGTGGTGTCGCTGACGATCACGCCGATGATCTGTGCGCACTACATCAAGGAGACGACCTCCGATCACGCCACCTGGTACGACCGCGCCATCGAGGGCACGCTGTCGCGGGTGGTGGCGTTCTATGCCGCGACGCTGCGGATCGTGCTCGGCTATCCCGTCCTGACGCTGATCGTGTTCTTCGCGACCGTCACGCTGACGGTCGTGCTCTAYGTCAAGACGCCGAAGGGCTATTTCCCGACCGACGACAGCGGSYTSRTSRTCGGYKCRACCSKSGCMTCMGCCGAYAYMTCGTTCSAGGCGATGSTSGSSYTSCAGCARCRRSTYGCSGRYATCGTGRKRGCYGATCCSGCGGTYKCCGRCRTYGGYTCGWYKSTYGGYRGCAKSACGKYCAACCGCGGSTTSATGTTCRTMAGCCTGAAGCCGYCGKMSSAGCGGGAYGGSYTGTCRACYACGYMGGTKATYGAYCGSCTGCGC